>R21__coassemble_662_pt1 | contig 27204 bp, 27 predicted proteins | sample R21__metabat2_low_PE_059 | metagenome-assembled genome bin R21
GACTTCTACCTCAACGAGTCTGCCGACGCCACCAACAAGTTTAACTCCGGCGTGGCTGCCTCCATCTTCATCAACTGCGCTATTTCCAGCTACATTGGCTATAAGTCCACCTTCAACGAGTCCACCGGCCTGAATGGCGACGACTGCATCGCTATCACCACCATCGCTGACGAGACCGGCGCACCTCTGGCCATCCAGACCAACAACTGGTGGGCAGTGACCATGTTCAACCCCGACATCGCGCCCGAGACTGAGGATCGTCTGCTGGCGATGATGGACTGGATCTGCTCCGAGGAAGGCCAGCTGAACGTGCTGGTCGGTCTGGAAGGCAAGGACTGGGAGAAGGACGCCGACGGCAACGTGGTCGTTCTGCCCGACGCTGAAGGCAATTTCAAGGCCACCGTTGACAAGTATCCCTCCTACAACGTGTTCCGTACCCAGGGCATCCTGGCTGACGACTATTCCTTCATCAACCCCGCCAACGACAAGAAGGTCGTGGAGCAGGTGAAGGCCATGTACGCCACCCGTAAGCAGGCTGACATCATCCCCATGGATATGGACTATGAGTTCTTCTCCAGCGACAACAAGGCTGCTTACTCCCTGGATCTGAGCGACGAGGTTGCCAAGCTGATCATGACCAAGGGCGACGTTGCCGCCGAGTGGCAGGCCTATGTCGACGCCAACGCCGGCATCTGGCAGCCCGTGATCGACGACCTGAACGCTGTTTTCTGCAAGTAATCCAAACCCCATGGCAGAGGCCGACATTGCTTGTCGGCCTCTCAGCCTATCAACAAAGCAAAGCGTCTGTGCAAACAAGCACAGGCGTTTTTGCATAGCCAAAAGGAGAAAATGAAACAAAGTCGAATAAAGAAAAAGAAGGAAGGTGCAACCAATGCTGTGAGAGAAAGCAACCAGTGAACAAAAGGAATACGAGATCGTGCTGTTGGGAGAATTGGTACCGAAAGATCATCTGGTGCGAAAGATCGACAAGGCAGTAGATTTCAATTTCATTTTTGACCTGTGCAACAGAAACAATTGGGAAAATACCGCTTCAAATACGATTGGGAACATGCCTGCTATACCTGTCCGGAGAAACAGCACTTATACTGGAAAACCACAAACCGCAATGGCTTCCCTGAATATTGCAGCAGTGCAAAGCAATGCGCTGACTGTCCTCGCAAAAGCAAATGCCTGAGTAAAAGTGCGAAGAGAAGGTTGGTGACGAGATATGATGTCAGGATGATCTGGACGCCATTACGGCGTTTACGAAAACGCCAATGGCAAACGCCTGTGCAACTGGCGAAAACAGACAATTGAACGATCCTTTGCGGAGCCAAACAGAACCATGGTCTGCGCTCTGCTCGCATGCTTGAAAACCAAAACACTTGCGAGCAGTGCTTCCGGAACACCGCTGTCCAAAACATGATACGCCTGGTCAAGGCCTTTTTATTTTGTTTTCTTTTCCCTATGTCAAAGGCACGATCTCCTCTTGTTTGGAAATCGTGCCTTTGGTGATGGGGCTGAAAGGGAAGGACAAGTCGCCATTACCTTTTTGCGTGCTTATTTGTCGGTGAGATCCAACTCCATATAGCGGCGGAAGCAGCCGAAGCCAGCGTGCTCGTAAAAGGCGAGTGCGCTTTGATTGAACTCCCACATGTCCAGCTCGATGCGCGTGAAACCGTGCGCAATGGCGTCCTGTTTCATGTAATCCACCAGAGCCGTGGCGACGCCCAAGCGGCGGAAGGCTTCGCTGACGCCGAACTCCTCCACATGGTAATAATGACGCGCCTTCATATATGGGTTCTCCGGCCTGTCAAAGAAGTTCACCATGGCAAAACCGGCAACCTGATCATCGACGGTGGCGACGATCAGCTCGCAGTCATCGGCGCGGAGGAACTTCTCGGCCTGACCTTCGATGGCGGACCAGGCGTCGCCGCGGAAAAAATCGGGACGACCGTTCACATGCAGTTCGTTGACCATACGGCGGAGGCTGTTGACCTGTACAAGATCAGCCTCGACCGCATTTCGGACGATGATGGGGGACATGAAGGATCATCTCCTCTGCAAAAGTATGGAAAGGATGATAACACCAATAGGTATCGCTGTCAAGATTTGATCGGGTGCAAGCAAATGTGACAAAAGTAACAAGAAAATATTGAGATTCTCTGAATCTTCACGAAATTTCGGAAATGGGAAGGAAATAGGAAAGGTCTGTGGAATTAAAAGAAACGGGTCAAATTTGTATCCCTTTAATTCCCCTGCCCTCGAGGCAGGTTCTCGAACACGGAAGGAGATCGGACATGGCTAACACGCAGGAACTCAAGCAGGTGCTTGCCAAGAAGCAGGCGATTCTGCAGGGGGATGCCGAGCGCATTGCCAAGCAGCGCGCTGACGGCAAGCTGACGGCCCGCGAACGGGTTGCAAAGCTTGTGGATCAGGGCAGCTTTGTGGAACTGGATGCGCTGGTATCCAAGAACAATGATTACGCGGGTGTGGTGACCGGCTACGGCACGGTCAATGATCGTCCCGTGTACCTGTTTGCTCAGGACTTCACCGTTCATGGCGGTGCAATGGGCGAGCAGCAGGCAAAGAAGATCTGCAAGGTGCTGGATCTGGCTCAGAAGACCGGCGCTCCTGTGATCGCAATGTGCGACAGCGCCGGCGTCCGCGTGGACGAGGGTGCCGCCGCGATGAATGCTTATGCCACCATCTATGCCCGCATGGCCAAGATGAGCGGCGTGTGCCCCATGGTGGCCCTGGTGCTGGGTCCTGTGGTCGGCGGCGCGGCGCTGATCGCCCAGCTGGCTGACGTGACCATCGAGGCCGCCTCTGTGGGCCAGCTGATGGTTTATGGTCCTCAGGTCGTGAGCGCCGTCACCGGCAAGACCGTTGACGCCAAGAAGCTCGGCGGTGCCGATGCCATGGCTGCTCAGGGTGGCGTGGCACTGACTGCCAAGGATGAGGACGAGGCTATCGCCATGGCTGTCCAGGTGCTGGACATGCTGCCCGGCTGCAACGCCGAGGACGCTCCCATCGTTGACACCGACGACATGAACCGTATCCTGCCCGTGCTGGAGCCCACCGACGCCGACAGCCTGCTGGCTGCCATGGCCGACGCCGCCTCCTTCGTCGAGCTGTACAAGGATTACGGCAAGGAGATCCGCGTGGCCCTGACCCGCATCGGCGGCCGTACCGCTGGTCTGGTGGTCAGCAACGGCGCTGAGAACGAGGGCTATCTGACCCCCGCTGCCTGCGCGAAGGCTGCCCGTTTCATCCGCTTCTGCGACTGCTACAGCATGCCTGTGGTCAGCCTCATCAACAGCAAGGGCATCGTTGTTCCCGGCGCTGCCGATCAGGCCAAGACCATGATCGCCGCCGCTCAGCTGCTGTATGCCTATGCTGAGGCCACCACCGCCAAGGTGAGCGTTGTGGTCGGCAATGCCATCGGTCAGGCTTACGTCGCCATGGGCGGCAAGGCCAATGCCGATGTGACCTATGCCTGGCCGGGTGCTGTGATCTCCGCCCTGACCCCCGCCGCCGCTGTGCAGGTGCTGTACACTGACGAGCTCAAGGCTGACAAGAAGCCCGCTCTGGAGAGCCGCGCCGAACTGGAAGCCAAGTTTGCTGCGGATGTGGCTGACGGCGTTGCCGCTGCCCAGGCTGGCATGATCGACGATGTGATCGATCCCGCCGAGACCCGCAAGTATGTGATCGCCGCTCTGGAGATGCTCTCTTCCAAGCGCGACAGCAATCCGCCCAAGAAGCACGGCAACCTGCCGATGTAATAACGGAAAGGACTGTGTGATATGCAGAGACTGCTTGAAAGCCTGATTGTCACCGCGACGGGTATCGTGATCGTTTTCGCCGGTCTGATTATCCTGATCGGTCTGATCAAGGTTCTGGTCATGGTGACCAGCGGTATGGGCAAGAAGAAGGAGAAGCCTGCTGCGGCTCCCGCTCCTGCGCCCGCCCCTGAACCCGTGGCTGAGGAGGTCGTGGAGCAGAACAACGACGAGCTGATCGCCGTGATTACTGCCGCCGTGGCCTGCATGATGGAGGATGGCAGCGCGTTCACCGTGCGCCGCGTCCGTCGTGTCAACAACACGCCTGCCTGGCAGAAGGCCGGCCGTGAGGAACAGATCTACAGCCGCTTCTGATCTGAAGCGCTCAAGTCCAAATAAGACAGATAAAAAGTAGGAGGAAACTCTCATGCGTACTTTCAACATTACTGTCAATGGCCAGACCTATCAGGTCGAGGTTGAGGAAGTCGGCGGCGTTCAGACCGCTGCTCCCGTTCGCGCTGCTGCTCCCGTGGCCGCTGCCCCTGTGGCTGCCGCCGCTCCCGCTGCTGCCCCCAAGGCCGCTGCTACCGCTGCCGCTCCCGTGGCTGGCGGCACCAAGGTGACTTCTCCCATGCCCGGCAACGTGCTGGACATCAAGGTCAAGGCCGGCGACAAGGTCAAGACCGGCGATGCCCTGGTCATGCTGGAGGCCATGAAGATGGAGAACCCCATTCCTGCTCCCAAGGACGGCACTGTTCTGCAGGTCGTCGCAACCAAGGGCTCTGCTGTCGAAGCCGGCGCTGTGCTGGTCGTGATGGACTGATCCTTGGCTTGAGGAGAGTGAGTTGATTCGATGAACGCCGCTATCAATACAAATTTCTTTGATAACCTGATGGCGCTGGCCAGCACGTCCGGTATCGCGCAGTTCATTCTTCAGCCGACCGCTTTGATCATGGTCGCGCTGGCCTGTGTGCTGCTGTACCTGGCCATCGTCAAGCAGTTTGAACCGCTGCTGCTGCTGCCCATCGCCTTCGGTATGCTGCTGACCAACCTGCTGGGCAGCGACATCTTCCATGAACAGCTTTTCGCAGGCGGCCACGCCAACTGGGCGCTGATCGGCGGTGCGGTATCCATAAACGCAGCAGACCTGACTGATTTGTCCGCCTATGTGGTCAACCAGGCAGGCGGTGTGCTCCGTCTGGTCGGCGAGACCTATGAGTCCATCGGCCATATCGCCGGTGCGACCGGCGTGATGGGCAACGATCTGGGCGCGCTGCAGGGCGTGATTGATTTCATGGCCAGCAACGGCACCGTCTGCAAGATCGTGCTGGAGGACGCTTTCATCAGCAACGGTCAGGTGTTCACCGCGGCCGGTGAGCTGATGGCGACTGCGGGCGAGACCATTACCCCCGGTCTGCTGGACTACCTGTACCTGGGCGTCAAGCTGGGCATTTATCCCTGCCTGATCTTCCTGGGCGTTGGCGCCGGCACCGACTTTGGTCCGCTGATCTCCAACCCCAAGACCCTGCTGATGGGCGCCGGTGCTCAGGCAGGTATCTTCCTGACCTTCATCATGGCGTACTGCATTTTCCACTTTACGCCTCCGCAGGCTGCCTCCATCGGTATCATCGGCGGCGCTGACGGCCCCACCGCCATCTGGCTGACCAGCCGTCTGGCTCCCGAACTGCTGGGCCCGATCGCCGTGGCTGCTTACAGCTACATGGCCCTGGTGCCCGTCATTCAGCCCCCGATCATGAAGGCCCTGACCACGGAGAAGGAGCGCAAAATCCGCATGGAGCAGCTCGCCCCCGTGACCAAGACCCAGAAGATCATTTTCCCCATCGTGGTGACCATCCTGGTTGCCATGCTGCTGCCCTCCGCCGCTCCGCTGGTTGGCTGCCTGATGCTGGGCAACCTGTTCAAGGAGTGCGGTGTGGTTGAGCGTCTGAACAAGACTGTTCAGAACGAGCTGATGAACATCGTGACCATTTTCCTGGGCGTCACCGTCGGTGCCACCGCGACTGCGAACACCTTCCTGCGTCTGGAGACCATCGAGATCATCGTGATGGGTATCATCGCCTTTGGCGGCGGTACTGCCTGCGGTGTTCTGGTGGCCAAGGTCATGAACAAGGTCACCGGCGGCAAGATCAATCCTCTGATTGGTTCTGCCGGCGTGTCTGCCGTTCCCATGGCTGCCCGTGTGTCCCAGAAGGTTGGCCAGGAGTACGATCCCGGCAACTTCCTGCTGATGCACGCCATGGGCCCCAACGTGGCTGGCGTTATCGGCTCCGCAATCGCGGCCGGCGTCCTGCTGTCGATGTTCGGCTAATTGCAAACAGGCGTCCCTGCCTCGCCGTGTGACGGGGCAGGGGACGCAGTCAGAATTCCTTTGAAGGAGGAAATACCTAATGGGTAAGGTTTTGATTACAGATACCGTCCTGCGCGATGGTCACCAGTCTCAGGCTGCGACCCGTATGCGCACCGACGAGATGCTGCCTGTCTGCGACAAGCTGGACAAGGTTGGCTATTTCTCCCTGGAGTGCTGGGGCGGCGCTACCTATGACTCCTGCCTCCGCTTCCTGAATGAGGATCCCTGGGAGCGTCTGCGTCAGCTGCGCAAGGCTCTGCCCAACACCAAGACGCAGATGCTGCTGCGCGGCCAGAACCTGCTGGGCTATCGTCCCTACAGCGATGACGTGGTCGAGTTCTTCGTGAAGAAGGCCATCGAGAATGGTATCGACATCATCCGCTGCTTCGACGCTCTGAACTATCTGCCCAACATGCAGACTGCCGTTACTGCTACCAAGAAGTACGGCGGCACCGCTGAGATCGCTATGTCCTACACCGAGTCTCCCGTGCACAACGAGGACTACTTTGTGAAGATGGCTGAGGGCATCCAGAAGATGGGCGCCGACATCATCTGCATTAAGGACATGGCCAACCTGCTGCTGCCCTATCAGGCCTATAGCCTGGTCAAGAAGCTGAAGGCCAACACCGACCTGCAGGTGCATCTGCACACCCACGACACCACCGGTACCGGCGCCATGGTCATCCTGAAGGCCATCGAGGCTGGCGTGGACATCGTGGATACCTGCCTGTCTCCTCTGGCTACCGGCACTTCTCAGCCCGCCACCGAGTCCATCGTTGCCACCCTGAAGGGCACCGAGCGTGACACCGGTCTGGATCTGAACCTGCTGGCCGAGATCGCCGAGCACTTCCGCGGCGTTGCCGATCGTCTGACCAAGGACGGCTGGCGAGATCCGGAGCGCGTGCTGTCTGTTGACGCCAAGACTCTGCAGTATCAGGTTCCCGGCGGCATGCTGTCCAACCTGATTGGTCAGCTGAAGCAGGCCAACGCTATGGATAAGTACTATGACTGCCTGGCTGAGGTTCCGAAGGTCCGCAAGGATTTCGGCTATCCTCCGCTGGTGACTCCCACCTCTCAGATCGTTGGCACCCAGGCCGTCATGAACGTCCTGATGGGCGAGCGCTACAAGATGGTTCCCAAGGAGTCCAAGGACCTGCTGACCGGCCACTATGGCGAGCTGCCCGCACCTGTGAACGAGGAAGTGCGCGCGAAGTGCATCGGTACCGAGAAGGTGCTGCATGGCCGCTTTGCCGACACGCTGCCCCCGGAACTGGACAAGCTGCGTGAGGAAATGCGCGAGTGGTATCAGACCGAGGAGGACGTGCTGACCTACGCCATGTTCCCCAAGGTTGCTCCCAAGTTCTTCGAGTATCGTCAGGCTCAGCAGATGAAGATCGACTCCACCATGCTGAACAAGGCCGACAAGACCATGCCTGTCTAATGCAAGCGGCCCTCATCATCCCTGCGGTGGTGAGGGCCTTTTCTGTTAATGAGGTGATAGAAATGGCTGAGCGATATGCAGGTATCCATGTGATGGCCGTGACCAATATGGAGCAGTTTAGAGCCCTGTTCAGCGAGCAGGCCGTGTATGTGAACCGGGAAACACTTGTGTCTGTGTTTGATGACAGTCTTCGAGCAAGTGAAATTGAACAGAAGGCGCGGATGGTTTCCATGCGAGTGAACGCACCGGTCGTGTTCGCGCAGTCCACCGGTGATATGCTGCTGATGGGCCAGTGCATTATGGGCTTTACTATGCTTCGCCATTGTATTGGCGACGCGAAAGAAGCGGGAATCGCTGAAAACCATGCGCAGAGCAAGGAGTTCGCTCAAAAGCTGGGGATCGAGGGTAAAACCGAGGAGATCCGTCGCTTTGTCCGTGAACGGGACGTGAAGACGGCAAGCCAGCAGTTGGAAGCTCTCTTGGGCTTTGCATTGAAACAAGCATAAAGAAAACGCAGCATGCATTGGATGCAGCTGCGTTTTTTGTGCGGAAGCGGATCAGAATAGTCCTGCGATGGGCAGATACAGGATTGGCAGGAAGATGGCCGGGAGCATGTTGCCCACTGGAATATGCTTGTCATACAGCATATTGAGGCCAATGCCAATCACCAGCAGACTGCCAACGGCGCCCATCTCGGTGATGACTGCGTTGGTCAGGATGGGGGAGACCCAATTGGCCAGCAAAGCAATGGCGCCTTGGTAAACAAAAACGGCCACTGTGGAGAGGGCAACGCCGATGCCCATCGTGCTGGTGAAAATGATGGCAGTAACGCCGTCGATGATGCCCTTGGCGATCAGCGTCGTGTGGTCGCCGCGAATGCCGCTGTCGATGGCGCCGACAATGGCCATCGCGCCGACACAGTACACCAGGGAGGCCGTCACAAAACCCTTGCTGATGCTGGTGCCGCTGGAGGCGTTCGCGCCCAGCTTGCGCTCGGCAAACTTGCCCAGCTGATCCAGCCGCTTCTCGATGTCCAGTGCGCTGCCGATCATGCCGCCGATAGCCATCGAGACGATCACACACAGCGTGTCCTGGGTCTTGATCGCGCCGTTGATGCCGATCAGGATCACACACAGGCCCATGCCCATCATCACGGCATCCTTCATGCGGTCGGGGATGCCTTTACGGAGCAGCAGGCCAATACCGCAGCCGACAAAAATGAGAACAACATTGATCAGCGTACCGATCATGATGAACACTCCTTTTTGGAACGATTATGATTGCATGAAAATCGCCTGCCTGACAACTGTCAGACAGGCGATTCGCGTTGCAGCAAATTACTGAACGTTAGCGGCTTCCTCGACAGGATAAACAGAAACCTGCTTCTTGTCGCGGCCCAGACGCTCGAAGCGGACAATGCCGCTGACCAGAGCGAACAGGGTGTCGTCCTTGCCGATGCCGACATTCATACCGGGATGGATATGAGTGCCGCGCTGACGATACAGAATGTTGCCGGCCTGAGCGAACTGACCATCAGCACGCTTCGGTCCAAGACGCTTGGATTCGCTGTCGCGGCCGTTACGGGTAGAACCCATACCTTTCTTATGAGCGAACAGCTGAAGATTAAGCTTCATCATTGTGTTTCCCTCCGTTCTTTGTGGAAAGCTTAACAAATTGTGGATACTGCTCTGCCAGGTCTGACAATCCCTGACGCAGGGCACCAAACAGTACCTGCGCGTCGTGCATTTTGGCATCTTCGACGGAGGAGGGGAGATGGGCTTCGAGAAACCCGTCAGACCCGCCGCGAATCACAGGGACGATCCCGCACACAGACTCAAGACTGTTGACGCAGGTGATGGTCAGGATGGAAACTGCGGCACAGATGATGTCGCTGCCTTCCTCACTGTAACCAGAATGCCCCTTGCTGGAGAAGCCTGTCAGACGACCGGATTGGTCGCGGTAGAGCACAGCTTGAATCATTATGCGTTGATGGCAGTGATCTCAACCTTGGTGTAAGGCTGACGATGACCATTCTTGCGGGCATAGTTCTTCTTGCTCTTGTACTTGTAGACAATGATCTTCTCGCCCTTGACCTGAGCGACGACCTTGCCCTCGACCTTAGCGCCGGCAACAGTGGGATTGCCGACCTTCACGTCGCCCTCGCCGCCGATCATCAGCACGTCGAAGGAGATGGTGGAGTCCACATCCTGGTTAACCTTCTCGATGTAAATCACATCGCCCTGGGAAACACGGTACTGCTTGCCACCCGCTGCAATGATTGCATACATGGTGAAGCACCTCCTAAATTTACTCGCCGGGATCATGAGGTTGCACCTTTTCAGGCACATTTGGACAGACCTCTCCCGAGCGGCTTACCCGATAAAGATACCACACAAACCCTTGTATGTCAAGGGTTACAACGCTTCAAAACCAACAATTTCATCATTTTTTCGCGATAAAATCGCGCAGCTTGCCGGGTTTATTGTGGCAGTAGCCCTGCCAGCCCATCGCAAGCGCTGTTTCGATGTTGGCGATGGAGTCGTCAATGAACAGTGTGCGGGCAGGCGTCAGGCCAAAGGTGTGGATGACATGGGTGTAGATGGCTGGATCGGGCTTGACGAGCTTGATCCGTGAGGAGATGACCTTGCCATCAAACAGGCGGAAAAAGTCGTACTTCTGATCCACATGTGCAAAGGGCTCGTCGGCGTAATTAGACAGCACATAGAGCTTCTTGCCGTGCGCCTTGCAGGTTTTCAGGGCCTCGATGCCTTCGGGCAGCACATCTTTCATCTCGATCCAGTTCTTCATGATCCGGCGGATGTAGGGCGCCAGATGCTCGTCGCGGCCAATCATCGCCTCGATGGCGTCCGCCTCGGAAATAATGCCATGGTCACGCATGCACCAGTAGGGCGAATGAAACACCTTCAGCATCAGCTGAGGGTGAAGCTCAGGCACATCGCCGGCCAGGTCATCGAGAATGGCCTGCGGATCAAAGGACAGCAGCACATTGCCAACATCAAACACAATCGCATCCAGTTCATCCCAAGGCATGGCCGTATATTTGTCGTCGATCATCAGATAATTCATCGGGAAGCCTCCTTTGCGGTATACCAAAAGGATACGCCATTTGATGGGGAAAAGCAAGACAAACGGGAAAAAATAGTTGAAGAATCCATCAGGGAGAGCGGCGCTGTTCCCCTTCCCATTTTCATGAAAATGTAGTAAAATAGAAGGACAAGGAGCGTGAATCATATGAAACGTGTTTTCCTGACGGTTTTGGATGCAGTCGGCTGCGGCGAACTGCCGGACGCTGAAAAATATGGCGATGTTGGCGCCAATACTTTTGGTCATGTGGTGGATGCTGTGAAGCCCAAGCTGCCGAACATGGCAAGGCTGGGCCTGGGTCAGATTGAAGGCACACATTATCCGGCTGATCCTGCGGCGATCGGTGCGTATGGCCGCTGCCGCGAGGTGAGTGCGGGCAAGGATACCACGACCGGTCACTGGGAAATCAGTGGTGTGAAGCTCGAAAAGCCGTTCCCGACCTTCCCGAATGGTTTTCCGGAAGATTTCCTGGCGAAGTATGAGGCGGCTATCGGTTACAAGGTAATCGGCAACAAGCCTGCTTCCGGCACGGCGATCCTGGAGGAGCTGGGCGAGGAGCACATGAAGAACCGCACGCCCATCGTATATACCTCGGCGGACAGCGTGTTCCAGGTTGCGTGTCACGAGGAGTTGTTCAGCCGTGAGGAGCTGTACCGTTTCTGTACCATTGCCCGCGAAATGCTTCAGGGGGATCTGGGCGTGGGCCGCGTGATCGCACGCCCGTTTATCGGCACACCCGGTCATTTCACCCGCACAGGCGGACGCCGCGACTTCTCTTTGCCGCCCATCAGCCGCACACTGCTGGACGCTGTGTCCGAGGCAGGCATGCAGAGCTTGGGCGTGGGCAAGATCGAGGATATTTTCGATCACAAGGGACTGACCGGCTCCAACCATGCGGCGGGCAATCCGGCCTGTATCGAGGCGTGGCTGGACTACATGCGGCAGGATTTTGACGGCCTGTGCTTTACGAATCTGGTGGACACGGACATGCTGTATGGTCATCGCCGCGACCCGAAGGGTTTTGGCGAGGCGCTTGAATATATCGACGGCAAGCTGCCGGAGATCCAGGGCCTGTTGGGTGAGGATGATCTGCTGATCCTGACGGCGGATCATGGCTGCGACCCGACCTTTACCGGCACGGACCACACCCGCGAGCATATTCCGCTGCTGGTGTGGAGCCCCAAAATGACGAAGCTGGTGGATCTGGGCACACGCACGACCTATGCCGATATTGCGGCAACATGTGCCGAGTGGCTGGGCCTGCAAGATCGTTTTGGCGCCGTGTCGTTTGTGGATAAACTGCTGTGAGGACAGAACGGAGGATGAATGATGACCGAATGGATGCAGAAATATCAGGCGGCTGCCGATTTTATCCGTGAGCGGGTGGGCGACGCTGAGATCGGTATCGTGCTGGGCAGCGGCCTGGGCGACTATGTGGAGGCACTGGAGGACGGCAAGAGTGTGGCCTATAAGGATATTCCGGGTTTTCCGGTGTCCACGGCGCCGGGCCATGCGGGACGTTGGTGGACGGGCAAGCTGCATGGCAAGCGCGTGTGCATGATGCAAGGCCGTTTCCATGCCTATGAGGGTTATGATCTGGCGGAAGTGACGATGTATGTCCGCGTGATGAAGCTACTGGGCGTCAAGGCGTTGATCCTGACCAACGCGGCAGGCTGCGTGAACATGGCCTGGCAGCCCGGCGATCTGATGATGCTGTCCGACTGCATCAATTTCTCCGGCAAGAATCCGCTGACCGGTCCAAATGCGGACGACTTTGGCCCGCGCTTCCCCGACATGAGCGAGTGCTACAGCAAGCGCCTGCGCGCCGTTTGCCGCGCACAGGCGGAGAAGCTGGACGTGACCCCCCGAGAGGGCGTTTACGTCGGGTTCAATGGCCCCTGCTATGAGACGCCAGCCGAGATCCGCGCGGCGCGTGTGCTGGGCGGTGACGCGGTGGGCATGTCCACGGTGCCGGAGACCATCGTGGCCCGTCACTGCGGCATCGAGGTGCTGGGCGTCAGCTGCCTGACCAATATGGCGGCGGGCATCCTGGACCAGAAGCTGAGCGAGGAAGAAGTGCTGGAGGTGGCTGGCCGCGTGAAGAACAACTTCCGTGCGCTGATCGACGCCACGGTCGAAGCCCTGTAAAGCAGATTGGGCAGGGAGCGTTCTCTGCCCTTCTTTTGTGAGGTGAGTGCGATGGTGTACCTGTCCGGCTTCCGATTTCCGAGCGAGGATCAGGAGTGGAATTTCGCCATGTCGGTGAGGCGCAAGTGCTACAATACCTTCTACCCGTTTCAGGTGCTGTCGGCTCATCACGTGACCAGCCTGACCTTCGAGCACATCACGATCCTCTACGGCGGGAATGGCTGCGGCAAGACAACGGCGCTGAATGTGATCGCAGAGAAGCTCGGGGTCAGGCGCGACACGCTGTACAATCGCAGCAGCTTTTTTGAGGACTACACGGCCATCTGCGAGCCGGAGCTTCGGGAGACAAAACCGGAGGAGATCCGCATCATCACTTCGGACGACGTGTTTGACTTCATGTTGAATCTTCGCGCGGCGAATCAAGGCGTCGACAACCGCCGTGAGGAGCTTTTCATGGAGTGGGTCAACAACCGCTATGAGAAGTTCCAGCTGAGATCCATGGATGACTATGAGCACTTGAAGCAAGTGAATATGGCCAGACGCACCACACAGTCCATGTATACCAAGAAGAATCTGGCGGGAAATGTGCGTGAACACTCCAACGGCGAGAGCGCGTTCCTGTATTTTTCGGACAAGATCAAGGACAATGGACTGTACCTGCTGGACGAGCCGGAGAATAGCCTGTCGCCGGAAAAGCAGCAGGAGCTGGTGAAGTTTCTGGAGGAATCGGTACGTTTTTTCGGGTGTCAGATCATCATGGCGACGCATTCGCCGTTCCTTCTGTCCATGCGCGGTGCGAAGGTGTACGATATGGACGGCGAGGAGACACAGGTGCGGCGCTGGACGGAACTGAAAAACGTGCGGGCCTACTATGACTTTTTCAAGCGGCATGAAGGTGAATTTGAAGATTGACAGGGAAAGTTTCCCTGTCAGGAAACGGTGCTAAAAACGGCTTTCTCCGGGCATGCTAACGACAAACGCGAGGCATGAAGGAGGAAGCCGTTATGAAATGGTTCCGGCGAATCGCCGCTTGTATCTGTGCGCTGTGTTTCTGGTTCCCGCTGGCCGGCGCAGCCAAACCGCTGGAGGACGAATGTCCGATGACGCTGACGTCGCCCGCGGCAGTGCTGGCGGAGACATCCACGGGAACGATCATCTTTGAAAAGAACGCCGACGAGCGCCGGGAAGCTGCGTCCATCACGAAGCTGATGACAGCGCTGTTGACCTTCGAGGCGCTGGAGCGCGGCGACATGGCGCTGACGGACCAGGTGGTCGTCTCGCAGACCGCGGCGTCAATGAAGGGCAGTCAGGCGCTGCTGGCCGCCAACACGGCCTACAAGCTGGAGGATCTGCTGCGCACGATGATCATGGCCAGCGCCAACGACAGCGCCGTCGCCCTGGCGGAATATCAGGCCGGGACGGAAGAAATCTTTGTGGAGCGGATGAACAAACGGGCGGCGGAGCTGGGCATGACCAACACGCTGTATGCAAACTGCACCGGCTATCCGGTCCAGGGGGCGAAGCAGTATACCTCCGCACGGGATGTGGCGACGCTTAGCTGCAAACTGGCGAAATATCCGGATTATTTCAAATACTCGTCGGTGTGGATCGACACGCTTGTCCACCCAAGCGGGCGCGTGACAGACCTGACGAACACAAATCGGCTGGTGCGCTTCTATGAGGGCTGCGACGGCTTCAAGACGGGCTCCACCGACGCGGCGAAGTATTGCCTGAGTGCGACTGCCTCAAAAAACGGAATGCGACTGGTGGCGGTGGTGCTGGGCTGTCCGGTCAGCCAGACGCGCTTCAATGAGGTGCGCAGTATGCTGGATTATGGTTTTGCGGCCTATCAGCGGGCGGTGATCGCCAACAAGGGCGATCTGCTTGGGGAAAAATTGCCGGTCAATGGCGGCAGCGCGGACAGCGTCGAGCTGGCGCTGGGCAGCGGGCTGTCGATGCTGCTGCGTAATGGACAGGCGGCAGGGCTGCGAATGGAAATGTCCCTCCCGGAGAGCGTGGACGCACCGGTGACGGCGGGCGATGTGCTGGGAGTGGTGAATGTGCTGCTGGACGGCCAGATCGTGGCGAAGCTGAACTGCGTGGCGGCGGTGAGCGTGCCGAAGCCGGGCTTCATCGAGGGCTTTGAGCGGATCGTAAATAACTGGCGATGACAAGAAGCTCCCTGCGGATGCGGGGAGCTATTTTAGTGGCGCAATCGCGGAAAATATGCTATAATATCCGGGGAGGGGTTGTTATGGAAAAAGGATTTGTGGATCTTTGCAAGGAAGTTCCCGGCGTACAGGCGGAGATCAGATATGCCACGGCGCACAACTTGACGGGGCATCCGCTGGCGGGTTATCACGCGGGCAAGGCGGTCGGCACGGTTGAGGCGGCTGCTGCACTGAAGATTGCGGAGGAGACGGCAAGGCAGCTGGGCTATGGCCTGCTGATCTATGATGCCTACCGTCCGCAAAAGGCGGTGGGGGATTTTGTGGCCTGGAGTCAGGAGCCGGAGAACGGTCGGACAAAGGCGGAATTCTACCCGGAACTGGACAAGGCGGAGCTGTTCCCGAGGGGTTATATTGCGCGTCGGTCGGGGCATTCGCGAGGTTCGGTGATCGACCTGACGCTCACGCGGGACGGCGTGCCGGTGGACATGGGCACGGGTTTTGACTTCATGAGCGATTCCAGCCATCATGGGTTCAAGTCGCTGACGGAGGTACAGCTGCGCCATCGTGCTGTGCTTCGGGCGATCATGGCCTACGCGGGTTTTGAGTCGTATGAGTGCGAGTGGTGGCACTACCGTCTGATGGATGAGCCGTATCCGGACACGTATTTCGATTTTGACATTGAATGATATTGACAAGCAGCCGACAGAAGTCTATAATAAGGCTGTTCCGGCAAGGGCGCTGGATTGAAAAGGCGCCCTTGTCGTTTTGTTTTTTGGAGATAGAGAAAGAAGGCAGCAGGATGATCGGCGGACTTCATGAGGAATGCGGCGTGTTCGGCATTTATTCCACGAAACCCATCCAGGCAGCGGAGTATGTCTATCTGGGACTATATGCGCTCCAGCATCGCGGGCAGGAAAGCTGCGGCATTGCGTTGAGCGATGACGGGCTGTTCCGCCAGCATCGCGGCGATGGCCTGGTGGGCGATGTGTTTTCACCGATGGCACTGGAGCATCTGGGGAGCGGCAGCATCGCGGTGGGTCATGTGCGTTATTCCACCACTGGCGGCAAGAATCCCAACAACATTCAGCCGGTCGTCGTGTGCCATGTGAAGGGCAATATGGCTCTGTGCCACAACGGCAATCTCGTCAACGCCAACCTGCTGCGGCGCGAGCATGAGCTGAGCGGCGCCATTTTCCACGGGACAACGGACACGGAGTCGATCATCTATACCATCGTCGGTGAGCGGCTGCATACGTCCTCCACGGAGGAAGCGGTTGCCTGCGCCATGCCCAAGCTGCAGGGCGCGTATTCCTGCGTGCTGATGACGGCCACAAAGCTCATCGCATTCCGCGACCCGAACGGGTTCCGCCCGCTGTGCTACGGTCAGACGGATGGCGGCGAATATGTGGTGGCCTCCGAATCCTGTGCGCTGGATGCGGTCAACGCGCACTTCATCCGCGATATTGCGCCGGGCGAGATCGTGATCTTTGGCAGCGACGGCGTGCGTTCGGACAAGCGTCATTGCGGCAAAAGATCATCGCTGTGCGTGTTTGAGTACATCTATTTTGCCCGCCCTGATTCCATGATCGAGGGCATGTCCGTGCATAGCGCCCGATTGGCGGCGGGACGCTTCCTGGCGCAGGAAAGCCCGGTGGAGGCAGATGTGGTCATCGGCGTGCCGGACTCCGGACTGGACGCCGCCGCAGGCTACGCGCAGGAGAGCGGCATTCCATATGGCATCGGCTTCCTCAAAAACAAGTATATTGGCCGCAGCTTTATCGCGCCCAGTCAGCAGATGCGCGAGAAAGCGGTGAAAATCAAGCTGAATGTGATCCGGGAGACTGTTCGCGGCAAGCGTGTGGTGCTGATTGATGACTCCATCGTTCGCGGCACCACCAGTGCGCGAATTGTCAAGCTGGTGCGCGACGCCGGCGCGAAGGAGATCCATATGCGCGTGACTGCGCCGCCCTTCACCCACCCCTGCTATTTCGGCACGGATGTCGATTCGCAGGAAAACCTGATCGCGTGCCGATTGCATTCGGTGGAGGAGATCGCGAAGGAGATCGGCGCTGATTCACTGGCGTATCTGTCCATTGACGGGGCGCATCGCCTGGCGGGGGATCAAGGCTGCTGCTATTGCGATGGCTGCTTTACCGGCTGCTATCCGGTGGAGATCCCGGATGGACAGGGCAAGAACCGGTTTGAGTACCCGATCCACGGCGAGGGCTGAGGAATCAGAATGCCATGCACTTGCATTTTGCGCCAAAGGCTGGTATAATACCAGCATAGTCAGGAACGGAGGCGAGCGCATGGCGGAGCAGGAAACGGAACTGTGCTGCGGATTTTTGCACGTACACGAGGACAAGGTGGCACAGGTGCAGTCGCTGCTGCCGGATGCGGACACACTGAATCGTCTCTCGGAGCTGTTCAAAGTATTCGGCGACAACACGCGTATTCGCATCCTTTATGTGCTGTTTGAGGAGGAAGTGTGCGTGTGCGACCTGGCCCGGCTGCTGGGCATGACGCAATCTGCCATTTCGCATCAGCTCAAAATTCTCAAGCAGGCACAGCTCATCAAGAGCCGCCGTGAGGGAAAAACGATCTTCTACTCACTGGCGGATGATCATGTTCGCATGCTCCTGCGTCAAGGCACCGAGCATATTAACGAGGATTGACACAAAGAAAAGCTGCCGCAGTGCAAAGCGCACCGCGGCAGTTTTTTTGATGACCGTCTCTGAATATGGTTGTAATGGTATCAGATGAGGTCAGACGGGGTAGACGGCTCAGTCGGAGCAGGCGTCTCGGTCGGAGTGGGCGTCTCGGTCGGAGCAGGCGTCTCAGTCGGAGCAGGCGTCTCGGTCGGAGCGGGCGTCTCGGTCGGAGCAGGCGGCTCAGTTGCCGCAGCCGTCTCCGTCGGCGCAGCCGTCTCGGTCGGGATGACCGTGGCAGTCGGTGTTGGAAGCTCGGTCGGAGCAGCCGAAGCAGTCGGCGTTGGCTGTTCAGTCGGAACTGCCGGGGCAGTAGGCGTGATCGGGGTGGCGTATACCCAGTAGATGACTTTCAGGGTTTCAGCGTCAGCCTCGCCGGTTACTTGTTCTTCGGGCAGGTGCATGGTAGTGCGCTGGAAAGCGGCGACGGCCTCCTGCGTCTTGGCGCCATACACGCCGTCGAGCTTTTCAAGCGGGTAGCCGATGACGTTCAGCACTTCCTGCATCATCAGCACATAGGTGTTCCTGTCGCCCTTTTTCAGCGGACGATACGGATCGAAGACCGGGGCCTTCTTTGACTTGAGCTTGTTCAGCAGCGACTCGGAGGCATACTTGCGTTCCTTGTATCCTACGGCGGTCTGGAACAGATTCAGGGCGCGAAGCGTGTTCTGACCGAAAACGCCGTCCACCTTGTCCTGAAGATACCCCAGATCGGCCAGACGCTGCTGCATTTTGCGGACGGCCTTGCCGCGGGCGCCGAAGTGGATGCTGCCATCGTCCTCGTCGGCGGGCTTGGCCGTGGGTTTCGCAGTGGCCTTGGGCGTGGAGGTGGTCTTGGGCGTGCTGGTGGGCACAGCGGTCACGACCGGGCGATTGGTTGCGGCAGCAGGATTCGTGTTGGCGACGGGATTGACAGACTGCTGGGATATGAAGGGCTTGTCCAGCGTTTCGTAGCTCTCGACCAGATAGCGGCCGTCGTCATCCAGCACGTAGCGATAGAGCATGCTGCCGGTGCAGTAAGCCTTGACGGTGTTCTGCGAATAGGCAGGCATTGTCACGGGCGTGGGCATGGCGGCAGACATATCGACCAGGACCACCTGATGGTCGACCGTGACGATGGCGACCAGACCATTGTTGTTGGCAGTCAGCGACAGGGATTCGGGAACCGCGATCTGAGGGCCGGTCGGGGCGCCGGATTCGGGCTGTGCCGGATCGCGGGGCAGGAGCGAGACGCTGGAGAGCAGGCAGGTCTTGGCCATGCCTGCGACGGGGATCACGCTGCCGTAGGATTCCTCGATGAAGTACAGCGTATCGGCGGTTGCAAAGGCGGCGACGGCGTTCTCGCTGAGAATCTCATCGCCATCAAGGAGCGTCAGCACGCCGTTTTCCAGTGTAAAGACCGGTGTGGTCGCTGCTTTGGCGAAATCCTCGTCCGTGGGCTTGGCGGCGGCGACAAAGGTCGAGCTGCCGTCCAGCTTGATGCCGTACAGACGACCGGTGTCGCTCAGGCAGTAAAGGTGCTCGCCGTCCATGCCGACCAGATCCAGAATGGGGGAGCGCAGCATTTTGGTGCCGCCTTGACTGTCGGTCAGATACAGATAGTTGTTGTCACCCAGATAAGCGGTGTGTACACCGTCGGTCAAGATGGGCTCGGCCAGCGCCGACACGGCGGCAGTCAGCGCCAATGCCAGGCACGCGGCGGAAAGAAAACGATGTTTCACAGGAAAACCTCCCTTTTACAGCTTGTGCGGACAGTAATTGCAGCAGAGTGTCCGGCACAGCGGTTACACTCTATAGACGAATCTTACCACAGGTTTATTGCATAGTGATTGAAAAAAATCTGGAAATGGCGTATAATAGTTATAGCAGAACCAATGGACAACCGGCGCGGGTGCGAGAAGGGGACAATGACGTCTTTTTTGCCTGGCGCGTGAACAAAATAGTGGAGGGATCCCGATGGCAAACAATCATGTAATCACGATCGCCCGCGGTTATGGCAGCGGCGGCAGGACCATGGGACGGATGCTGGCAAAGGAGCTGGGCTGGAACTTCTATGATGACGAGCTGCTGCAATTGGCGTCCAATGAGAGTGGCATCAGCGAGGAGCTGTTTGCGGCGGCGGACGAGAAGGCGAAGAAATCGCTCCTGTTCCGCAACACCCGCGACGCCCTGGACGGCCAGGTGCTTCCGCCAGACAACGGCAAGTTTGTTTCCAATGAAAATCTGTTCCGCTATCAGGCAAAGATCATCCGTGACCTGGCTGACACGGAAAACTGCGTGATCGTGGGCCGCTGCGCCAACTATATATTGAAGGACCGCCCGAACGTGATCAAGGTCTATATTCATGCGCCGGAGAAGGTCTGCATCCGCACGGTCATGACCATGTACAGCCTCACCAGTGACGAGGCCATCAAGCGCATTCAGGAGATCGACAAGCGCCGCAGCGAGTATTATCGGCACTTCACCGGCCGCGATTGGCAGTGTGCGGACGATTATGATCTGTGCATTGATGCCTCCCGCATGGAGTGGGAAAAGAGTATCCGCATCGTGCGGGCTTATCTGGAAAGCATGTGATTTATCTTTGCCGGGGAGCGATCTCCGGCATTTTTTCATTGACAAAAAGTCCTCGACCGCTTATCATCTATTATTGGAAAGAAAAAACGCAAACACAGGAAAAGATTCTCAAATCGCGGGAAGAATTGACCATATCGCCGCGTTTGTATGGTATACCCTGAGATACAGAGGAGTGATGATAATGAACGGGACGATGAGAAGGGGAAGATTGCTGGGATTGCTGGCGCTGCTGATGCTCCTCTGCCTGTCATGCGACGCCGCGTCGGCGGACAGTACGTCCTTCGGTCTGATCAGCAACAGCCCAACGCTGAATCTTCGGTCGCAGCCGTCCTCGTCCGGCGCATGGCTGGGAACCTATGACGAAGGCGACTGGGTGCAGGTCATCGGCGAGAACGGGAATTGGTATTATGTGATGACGATGGACGGCAAGGTCGGCTACATGAGCAAGAATTATATCGACGTTGCGCCGGAAACCTCTGCCACGGTCGGTATCGTCACCAATCAAAAGCCTACGGCGTTCCTGAATCTCCGCACTGGTCCTGGCTATGTGTATCCCGTGGCTGGAATCTTCTACAACGGCGCTCCGTGCCTTGTCCTCAGCGAGAGCAATGGCTGGGTGCATGTGATGATGGATGGCATGGACGGATATTTCCGCCGGGAATATCTGATCATCAAGCATCAGATCTACAGCAGTCAGGCGGCCACGGTCATCACGCCCAATATGACCAATCTGAACATGCGCTCCGGGCCGTCCACAGACTTTGGTACGCTGCGGCAGCTCAAGGGCGGCAGCTACGTGATGGTCATGCAATCTGGTGACGGGTGGGCCAAAGTGACGACCGACAACTGCGTCGGCTTTGTGGATAAGAAGTATTTGGAGGCAGGCGTCCTGACGCCCGATGCGGCTTCAAAGTTGTCCTATGAGCGCTTTGGCGGTTCGCCGGTGAAGCCCACGCCCGGTCCGTACTCGTCCTCCTATGCGGTGGTGACCAATCCCAAATCCACGCAGGTGCTGAATCTGCGTGAGAGCGCATCCACCACCAGCCGCTCTCTGGCACAGTACAGGAACGGCGCACGCCTGACCATGCTTGACCAGGGAACCGAATGGTGCAAGGTCAAGACGACAGACGGCCTGGTCGGCTACATGATGTCAAAATATCTGACGCTGTACAATCTGCCTGCCATCCCGACCAAGACGGTGTCGCATCCGGACAAGACCTTCGTGAATCTGCGCACGCTGGGCTCGTCCTACGCGGCGATCATCACCCGTGTGCCCCACGGCAAGACGGTTACCGTGCTTGTCCCCGGCGACAATTGGGTCAAGGTCAAGTACAATGGTACGGTCGGTTATATGTCCGCGTATTTCCTCAAGTAAAGCAATCGAAAACCGCTCTCCGATCGGAGGGCGGTTTTTGTGTGCCGCTCAGCGGCTGTAGGTGGTTCGCAGCGTGAATGGAAAACCCCACATGTAATAGCTGATGTTGATCTCACGGACCGTGTGCGAATGGATGTCTGTGAGAATGGTTGCCTGCACCTGGCCATCGGAGCGTTTGGCGATGGCGGGCGTTCCGCTGGTTGGCAGCTGAACCACGTCGCCGTCCATGGGCGTGATCTGCAATTCGACCATCTCGGCGGGGAGATAGGCATCGTTCTTCAGACGCACGGTGTAGGTTAGAAACTGGTAATGCTCGGCGCTTTCCAGCGGTTTGTCGGAAAAAACGGTGCCAGTCATGGCGCCTTCCTCCATGAGCGCGGACAGGGCGTCAAAGTGGTCCGGCGCAGCAGAGGCCTCCGTGGCGGTGACGCTCACTGCGTCAACCACGACATTGGCGGTCAGATACAGATACCCGACACCGCCGACTGCGGCCAGCAGCGCAATGACCAGCGTGATTGCGATGTATTTCATTGAATGCCTCCGGGAAGATTGCCGTTCAGGATCTCACGCATCTGATTGATCATGTCGGAGTCTCTGAGGCTGAACTTGAATTCCACGCGGCGGGAAGCATCCTTGTTCTCGGTACCGTCCGCGTTGTAGATCAGATCGGAGGAGGAACGCCCCTTGGCGGTCAGGATGGATTGCAGCAGATTGCGCTGCTGGCGGCTAAGGGAAGGCATCGAGAGACAATACTTGGCGACGGTGAGCGCACGGTTTTGGCTCAATTCAAGATTGTTCAAGTAGCTGCCGTCGGAGTCGGTATGACCTTCGATGATGATCTCACCCAGATAATCCGCATACTCCGGACGCAGCAGCACGCTCAGATACAGCGGCAGGAACTGATCCAGCATCCGCTGACCCTCATCTTTGATGGTATAGGAAGCGGTGTTGAAAAAAACGGTGCTTTCCAGCGTGATGTCGCCGGTGTTCTTGTCGACGGAGGCATTCAGATTGCTGCCTGCCAACGCGATGGACAGGTCCTGAATGATCTGGGTACGCACGCCGACCAGAGCGTCCAGACGCTTGCTCTGGGCGTTGAACGCGGCCTGCTGCGCATCCAGAGCAGCTTGCTGTGCGCCCAGAAGCTCGGTGGCAGCGTTCAGCTCCATCTCACGGGATGCCAGCAGGATCTGCAGCTTGTCCAGCTCTGTCTGCTGGGAGGCGAGGGTGGCCTTGGCGTTTTCCAGCTCCTCCTGCTGACCGATCAGAATGATGGTCTGCTTGTCCAACTCATCCTGCTTGGCGTCGAGGTCCAGGCGGATCTGGTCCAACTCGATCTGCTGGGAGTCGATCTTGCCCTGCTGGATGATGATAAAGCCTTCCTTCTCATCCAGCAGTGCCTGCTTCTGGTTCAGCTCATTGGTTTTGATCTCGATCATGGAATTGTATTGGTACAGATTATAGGTGAGGAACAGCACGAACACCAGCAGTAGGGCGGCCATAATGTCCGAGTAACTGATCCAGCTGGCACCGGTGTTGCCGCGTCCGGCGCGACGATTGTGCACATGTTGTCTTGCCATGGCTTACTCCTTCCCGGCGGACAAGGCTTCAATGGCCATTTCAAGGCTGTGCTGCATGGCGGCGACCATCTGCTGGAGCTCGCTGACCTGGGCAGCGGTGACGCCGCTGGTGCCGTCGGCCTGCATGGCGTCGACCTTGGCGGTCAGCGACTTCACCAGGGTCTGCATGTTATCCTGGAACTGACCGAGGGAGGCGGCCAGGCCGTCGATGTTGCTGACAAAGCCCTGATAACCATTTGACAGGGTGCTGCCTGCCTCACGCATGGTCTGATTCACGCCATAAAGGCTGGCGGCAGTGTCACGGCTCTGCTGGCCCAGCTGATTCATGGTGTCGCGGCTGAGCTGGGTAAACTGGTTCATGGCGCGGGTGAGCTCCGCCTGGGAGCTTTGCAGACCGGCGAGCGTAGCGCTCTGCTGGCTGGAGGCCTGGCGCATCTTCTCCAGCAGCTCGGCGGTCGAGACCTCAAAGCGCTCGTCGCGGCGGTTGGCCTCGCCAAGCTCGGAAATGTAGTGCTCGAAGTGCGCGATCACATCCTGCGAGACAGCGTGCAGACGCTCCACATCGGCCATGATCCCGGCGGTGGACGCCATGGTCTGATTCAGGCGCTCGACGGAAATCCGCTGCTGCTGGTTCACATCGGACAGGGTCTGCCCCAGAACGAGGAACTGATTGTTCAGCGAAGCATTCATGCGCTCCACAAAGCTGTTCACGATACGGCCAACGCCTTCCACCTGGCCGCGGGTCGCGCCGATCAGGAAGCTGTCCATGGACTGGGCCACGGGCTGCATCGCACGGCCGATCGCCATCTCGATGGAACCGGCCATCTGGGTGGAGATGGTGTCGGTCACAGTGCCCAGCAGGTGGTTGCGGTCCTGATTCTGACAGATCAGCTGCACGTCATTGTCCAGCGGGCGCTGCATGGCCAGCTGGGTGAAGCACTCGACAAACTCGTCGATGGCGCGATAGCTGGAGCCCTGGGCGATGCGGTTGAGCATGTTGAAGATCAGCGAGCAGCTCACGCCGGCGACCGAGGTGCCGAAAGCGAACTGCATGCCGGCCAGCAGGTTCTGGATGCCGGTCATCATCACATCGGTGGAGGACACGTCCAGGCCGGAAAGACCGCTGGTCATGCCCATAAAGGTACCCAGAATACCCAGCGAGGTCAGCAGATTTGGGATCAATTCCGCCAGCTGCGCGTTGCCGGGGCCGTGGGTCACTGTGTCGTCGTTGATATAGTCCTCGACATTGCAGGGCAGACCGCGACGGTCAAGCTGCTCGGCATTTTGCAGGAAGCGAAGCCAGGAGCCCTTCAAGCGCTTGCCCATAAAGCGGGGCTCCTGCCAGACGGGGCGCTCCGTGGGCTTGCCTGCGTCGTCCTGCAAGCGGCCGATCGCGCTGCGCAGGGCGCTGGTCGTGGTCCATAACGGGATCAGACACTTGAACACACCGATCACCGAGACGATGGCAATGGAACCATAGATCAGGTAATCGGAAATGTTCGGCAGCACATCCTTCAGCGTGCCGAGAAAGCTCAGGATCTCATTCATAATAACACAACCTCCTTGCGGGATGCGATGATATGAAAAGCAGCGCAGCAAACCATCAGTCAGTGGCGGAATGCCGCTCGTCAAAACAAATCCATATCTATTGTACATGATTTCACGGAAAAAGTAAATGAACAGATTGTAACATCTACGAAGGTTCTTTACGGAAGATTGACCAGCATGTGCGGCGACTCGCCTGCATAGGATGAACTGGAAGCGAGGGGAGAGCGATGAGGTGCGAATGGAACGGACAGGTCCAGACCCGGAGCTATCGCCAGTCGGGCGGTCTGCTGGCTGTGATCGGCGGCATCATGATTGCCCTGGGACTGCTGCTGCTGTTCTTGTGTATTCCGGGGTGGTTCTGGGCGGCGCTGGCCGGCGCGGCCCTGATCGTGATTGGATTTCTGCTCATCATGGTCGGCAGCGGCAGGAGGTGATGGAATGAGCGTGCGAATGATCTGCGTCAAGGTCCCCAAGCCGATTGGCGGACTGATCAAATGGATGATGAAACGCAAGAAGGCATAAGAAAGCGCCCTGCGCTCCCATAACGGAGGCAGGGCGCTGTTTGTGTTTGACTTAGTTCAGACCGGCAACCGCAGCCTTTTCGGCGGGGATGCAAGCCACATAGCGCTCGATGTACTTGGCGAAACCGGCCACGTCCTCGGGATCGGGGGCTTCGGTCTCGGCGCTCATGCTGCTGAACACCTTGTTTGCCAGGTAATCATCGAAGGTTTCGCCCTCGGCGCGGTTGGCCATGAAGTCGGCCAGTAGGGCAGCGCCCCAGGGGCCGCCCTCACCGGCGGTCTCCATCACGGTCACGGGCGCGTTGATGGCGGCAGCCAGCATCTTCTGGCCCACGGCCTTGGTCTTGAACAGACCGCCGTGACCGACGATGCTGTCGATGGTCACATGCTCCTCGCCCAGCAGGATGTCCATGCCCAGCTTTAGCGTAGCCAGGGAGGCGTACAGATTGGTGCGCATCAGGTTGGCCAGGCTCATCTTGGCGTCGGGCAGGCGGGTCAGCAGGGGACGACCGTCGGCTACATCGGTGATGGGCTCGCCTGCGAAATAGTTGAAGGCCACCAGACCGCCGCCGTCCTTGTCGCCTTCAAGAGCCTTCTTGAACAGCAGGGTGTACAGATCGTTAGTGGAGATGGTGAAGCCGCAGGCCTTGGCGAAGTCGGCAAACAGACCGGCCCAGGCGTTCAGGTCAGAGGTGCAGGTGTTGCAGTGCACCATGGCGACGGGCATGCCGGTGGGAGTCGTGACCATATCGATCTCGGTGTGGACCTTGCTCATAGCCTTTTCCAGCACGACCATGCCGAACACAGAGGTACCGGCGGACACGTTGCCGGTGCGCACGGCGCAGCTGTTGGTGGCGGCCATGCCGGTGCCGGCGTCGCCTTCGGGCGGGCAGAAGGGGATACCGGCAGCCAGGTCGCCGTCGGGATCAAGGAACTTTGCGCCCGCCGCAGTCAGCTCACCCGCAGGGTCGCCAGCGGACAGAACTTCGGGCAGGATATCCTCCAGCTTCCAGCCCAGGGCCTTGGGTGCGATCTTTGCGTCAAATTTCTCGATCATGCCCGCATCAAACAGTCCGGTGGTGCTGTCGATGGGCATCATGCCGGAGGCGTCGCCCACGCCAAGCACCTTCTTGCCGGTCAGCAGCCAATGCACATAGCCGGCCAGCGTGGTGAAAAACGCGATCTTCGGCAGATGCTCCTCGCCGTTCAGGATCGCCTGATACAGATGCGCGATGGACCAGCGCTGGGGGATGTTGAAGTTGAACAGCTCCGTCAGCTCGGCAGCAGCGGGGCCGGTCATGGTGTTGCGCCAGGTGCGGAAGGGAACCAGCAGGTTCATGTTCGCGTCAAAGGCCAGATAGCCATGCATCATGGCACTGATACCGACGGCGCCGATCTTTTCCAGCTTTACGCCGTACTGGGCCATCACATCGTCCTTCAAGGACTTGTAGCAGCCGCGCAGACCGGCGTGGATCATGTCCATGCTGTAGGTCCACACGCCGTCGACCAGCTGATTTTCCCAGTCGTATGCGCCGCTGGCGATCGGACGGTGGTCGGGGCCGATCAGCACACCCTTGATGCGGGTGGAGCCAAATTCAATGCCCAGCGAAGTTTTGCCGGACAGGATCAGTTCTTTTGCGTCCATGATAAAAACCTCCATAGTCATAATGGATTTTATACTGTCAAAACTATACCACATTCTGACCGCTTTGAACAGGGTTTCATGAAAAAAACTTCCACCCGAATTGGGTGGAAGCGATCATTTCAGGTAACGTCGGCCGATCTTCGGCACACGGCTGCTGCTGCGGTGGCGTTTGCGGAACAGGAAACGCAGCAGCATAAATAACAGGATCAGCGCCAGGAACGGCAGCGATGCGTAGATG
>R21__coassemble_667_pt1 | contig 27028 bp, 27 predicted proteins | sample R21__metabat2_low_PE_059 | metagenome-assembled genome bin R21
CTCTTTTTGCTTCCTCTTTTTTCTCCTTAGCCTAACTTTCCGTGAAGAACCAATTTTTTGCACCAGAAACCACAAAAGCCCCGCCTGATTGGCGATTTCTTGCAAGTTATCTTGATATAAAATGCATTTTTTGCGTTTTTGCTCTTGATTTACCTGGGAAATGGCGTATAATAAGACCTGTTTCTGATGAATCCTGCATGGCAACGATGCTGTGCAGCAAAAATACGATGTATTCAGGAGGACGCACTTATGGCACTGTCCATCTCTCATGTTTGTCAGAATATTGCCCCCTCGATGACTCTGGCCATCGACGCCCGCGCCAAGGAAATGAAGGCTGCCGGTCTGGACGTGGTCGGTTTTGGCGCCGGTGAACCCGACTTTCCCACCCCCGCGCACATCTGCGACGCCGCCAAGGAAGCCCTCGATCTGGGCATCACCCGTTATACGCCCGCTGCCGGCACCAAGGAGCTGCGCAAGGCCATCTGCGAGAAGCTGCGCCGCGACAATGACATGACCTATTCCTACGGCGATATTATCGTGTCCAACGGCGCCAAGCACAGCCTGTTCACCATCTTCCAGGCGATCCTGGACCCGGGCGACGAGGTGCTGATCCCCACGCCCTGCTGGGTGTCCTATCCTGAAATGGTCCGCATGGCCGGCGGCGTGCCGGTGTTTGTGCCCTCCGACGAGAGCAACAACTTCATCCCCACCAGCCGCGACATTGCCAGCCGCGTCACCCGCCGCACCAAGGCCATCATCATCACCAGCCCCTCCAACCCCAACGGCAGCGTTTGGAGCAAGGAGCAGCTGCAGTACGTGGCCGACCTGGCCGTGACCCATCCCTTCTACGTGGTCAGTGACGAGATCTACGAAAAGCTGATCTACGACGGCAAGAAGCACCTGTCCATCGCACAGCTGGGCGAGCAGATCAAGAGCCAAACCTTCATGGTTAACGGCATGTCCAAGGCCTATGCCATGACCGGCTGGCGTATCGGCTATGTGGCCGGTCCCCGTGACGTGATCACCGCCATGGCCAGCTTCCAGTCCCAGGCCACCTCCAACCCCAACTCCATCGCCCAGTACGCTGCCCTGAAGGCCCTGACCGGCGATCAGTCCTGCGTGGATGAGATGGTGGTCGAGTTCCAGAAGCGCCGCGATGTGATGGTCGAGCGTATCAATGCCATTCCCGGTCTGTCCTGCCTGAAGCCCCAGGGCGCCTTCTACATCATGATGAACATCAAGCAGCTGCTGGGCAAGAAGTACAACGGCCGCGTGCTGGAGGGCTCCATGGACTTTGCGGAGCTGCTGCTGGCCGAGAAGCAGACCGCTGTCGTTCCCGGCATCGCCTTTGAGGCCGAAGGCTATTGCCGCCTGAGCTATGCCACCTCTCTGGAGCAGATCAACAAGGGTCTGGACCGCATTGAGGCGTTCGTGAGCGAGCTGGAGTAACCGCTGCATCAATCTGCGCATTTTTATGCGCATCAGGCCTGCATTCTGGTATAAATGCAGGCCTTTTTTGCTGACTTGCAAGTTGTATAATAATATGATATAATCGCATTGCAATTTTAGAGAAGGGCAGGCGACTGACGTAATGAAGATTCTCGTGACCGGCGCCAAGGGCCAGCTGGGCATTGATGTGATGAAGCGTCTTCGCAGCATGAAGGCAGATTGCCGCGGCGTGGATGCAGAGGATTTCGACCTGACGGATGAGCAGGCTGTCATGCAGGCCGTCTGCGCCTATCGTCCGGACGCCATCATCCACTGCGCCGCATATACGGCGGTGGATCGTGCCGAGACGGAGCCGCAGGTCTGCTGCCAGGTGAATGGCATGGGCACGCTCAATCTGGTGCGCGCCGCGCTGCGCATTGACGCAAAGCTGCTGTATGTGTCCACGGATTATGTGTTCCATGGCAATGGCGACACGCCCTTTGAGACGACCGACCGGAAGCAGCCGCTGAATATTTATGGTCTGAGCAAGCTCCAGGGCGAGGAAGCCGTGCTGAGCCTGATGACCCGCTGCTTTGTCGTGCGTACCTCCTGGGTATTCGGCGCCAATGGCGGCAATTTTGTCAAGACCATGCTCCGCCTGGGCAGCGAGAAGCGCGAGATCTCTGTCGTCAATGATCAGATCGGCAGCCCGACCTATACCGTCGATCTGGCCAAACTGATCTGTGATATGATCCGCACCAACCGTTTCGGCGTCTATCATGCCTCCAATGAAGGCTATTGCTCCTGGGCCGATTTTGCACAGGAGATCATGCTCCTCGCCGGCAAAAAGTGCCGTGTGAAGCCCGTCTCCACCGCCGCTTACGGTTCCCCCACCCACCGTCCCCTGAATTCCCGCCTCTCGAAGCTCTCCCTCGACCAATCCGGCTTCGAGCGTCTCCCCGATTGGACCAACGCTTTGGCACGATGCATCGCTGAGATCAACGGGTGAACCAGGGGCGTTGCCCCTGGACCCCACAAGGGGACTAAAAGTCCCCTTGACCTCTGAGGTTTCGCCCTTCGGGCGACCAGGGCGCTGCCCTGGACCTGCAAGGGGCCGCAGGCCCCTTGACCCCTTTCTGCACCATGCTTGACTTTCTTCGATGGCTTGAGCTTGCGCGGAGTCTATAGCATGTGAGTTGACTTAAGATCGAAAAACCGATTGTTCAGGGGCCCAACCCTTGAACAATCGGTTTTTCGTGCGGCTTACCCGCATCCGCAAGTTTGAAGTTAGTGTGCTGGCGTTTCCTCGGGGCGTTGTACAATCTACAACACCGACATCGGCCCACTAACTTCAGTGCTGCGGCCACAGCCAACCAACACGCAAAAAGCAATTGCTCAAGGGTTGGGCCCCTGAGCAATTGCTTTTTGCGAACCTCAATAAAGCCGCTGCATTCCCCATGCGGAACCAACAAACATGGAGCCACTCAAGCCGCAACGCAGAACGGGTCAAGGGCCTGCGGCCCTTGTGGGGTCCAGGGGCAAAGCCCCTGGTCGCCGCCGTGCGGCGAAACCCTTCGGGTTCTGGGGGACATTCGTTCTCCAGGCAGGGTCCAGGAGGCTGCGCCCCCTGGTCACTCCTGGAGATACTTTCTCATATGCAGCAAGGCGTTTTTTTCCAGGCGGGAGACTTGGGCCTGGCTGATGCCGATGTCGCCGGCGACTTCCATTTGGGTGCGGCCTTCAAAGAAACGGAGACGGAGGATGCGCTTTTCGCGGTCATTGAGGTGGCGCATGGCGTCCTTGATGGCGATGTCCTCAAGCCAGGATTCATCGCGGGCCGACTCGTCCTTCACCTGATCGACGATGTACAGGGCGTCGCCGCCGTCGCTGTAGACAGGCTCAAACAGGCTCACAGGGTCCTGGATCGCCTCCAGCGCAAAGACCACATCCTGCCGCGGCAGGTTCATCTCCTCCGCAATCTCGCCCACATCAGGCTCACGGCCCAGCTTTGTCTGCAAGCGGTCGCGCGCCTGCAATGCCTTGTATGCGGTGTCCCGCATGCTGCGCGACACGCGAATCACATTGTTATCCCGCAGATAGCGCCGGATCTCACCGATGATCATCGGCACCGCATAGGTCGAGAAACGCACGTTCTGCGACAGATCGAAATTATCCAACGACTTCATCAGCCCGATGCAGCCCACCTGGAACAGGTCGTCGACATTCTCTCCGCGGCCCGAAAAGCGCTGGATCACGCTCAACACCAGACGCAGATTCCCCTGGATGAACTCATTGCGCGCGTCCGCATCGCCCGCGTGCGCCAGCGTGATCAGTTCCTGCATCCGCTCCGCCGTCAGCACCGGCAGCGACGACGTGTCCACCCCCGTCAATTCCACCTTGCCATAAGCCATGCCTTTCGCCTCCCCCGTTCCTGATGCCCAAAGTATTGCACCGGAAGGGGGTGCGTATACACCGACGGGAGAAACAGACAAACGTAGTGCCAAGTCCCGCAAAACTCACTTTTTTCGTGCAAAGAAAAATCACGCAGAATCAGCAAACCCTGCGCAAGTGTGGTATAATCAAATAAGAACAAAACATTTGATACAGATCGGAGAGATCCCTATGCAATATGGCGATATTTCTATCCTGGCTGCGCGTGTGAAGGAAAACATCCGCCGCGTGATCATCGGCAAGGACCACGAGATCGAGCTCCTGCTGACCGCCCTGCTGGCCGGCGGCCATGTACTGCTGGAGGACGTCCCCGGCACCGGCAAGACCACCCTCGCCAAGTCCCTGGCCAAATCCCTGGCCTGCGGCTTTTCCCGCGTGCAGTTCACGCCTGACCTGCTGCCTGCCGACATTACCGGCATGCGCGTTTATGTGCAGCAGACCGGCGCCTTCGACTTCATCAAGGGGCCCGTGTTCACCAACATCCTATTGGCTGACGAGATCAACCGCGCCACGCCGCGCACCCAGTCCGCGCTGCTGGAATGCATGGAGGAAAAGCAGGTGACCGAAGGCGGCACCACCTATCCCCTCGCCGCGCCGTTCCTGGTCATCGCCACCCAAAACCCTGTCGAGACACAAGGCACCTTTCCGCTGCCGGAGGCACAGCTGGACCGTTTCCTGATGCGCCTTTCCCTTGGTTATCCCACGCAGGACGAGGCTGTCGCCATGATGCAGCGCTTCATGGCTCAAAGTCCGCTGGCAGCGCTGGACGCCGTTGCCGGCGGTGAACAGCTGCGCGATGCCGCCGCACTGTGCATGCAGTGCAAGGCGTCCGAGGACGTGATGCGCTACATGGCGGCCCTGTGCGAGGCTGCCCGTGACCCGCAGAAGGTCCGTCTGGGTCCGTCGCCCCGTGCGCTGCTGGCGCTGCTCCATGCCTGCCAGGCGCTGGCAGCCCTGCGCGGCCGTGATTATGTCATCCCGGATGATGTGAAGGAGCTGGCCGTTCCCGTGCTTGCCCATCGCATCATCGTCAAGGGCGCCCATTATCAGACCGGCGCCGCTGCCTTTGTCGGCGAACTCCTTGAAAAAGTGCCCGTCCCCACCGAGGCGCGCGTATGAGCCTGTTTGTCTTTCTGCTGGTGCTGCTGGTCCTTGGCGGCGGGTATGGCCTGGTGCTGAAGCACTGGGGCCTCAACGGCCTGACCTGCGGGCGCAGCTTTTCCCACGACGCGGTGTATGAGGGCGACGAGGACGAGCTTGTCGAGGTGGTGAGCAACGACCGGCCGCTGCTGGTGCCCTGGCTGCGCGTGGAAAGCCGCATTCCGGCGGGGCTGCGCTTTGGCCGCCAGGAGAATCTGGACGTCAGCGGCGAAATGTACCACCGAAGTTTGTTCACGCTCATGCCCTATCAGCGCATCCGCCGCCGCCACAAGGTCCGCTTCTTGAAGCGCGGCACGTACAATATCGGCAATGCGACGCTGACCGTCGGCAATGTGCTGGGGCAGGTCCAATGTGCCCGCGAGCAGCAGATGAGCGTCCAGGTGACGGTCTACCCGCGATTGCTGAAGGACAACGAGCTGCCCGAGGCCGTCGCAGAGCTGATGGGTGAATTGATCGTCGAGCGTCAATTGCAGCGCGACCCATTCCTGACCCGCGGGATTCGGCCTTATCTGTTTGGCGATCCGGTGCGTGACATCCATTGGCCCGCCACCGCCAGGACCGGCGAGGCCCAGGTGCGCGTCCATGACTTCACCACCCAGTCCCGGCTGATGGTCATCATGAATTCCCAGACACGCGAGGATCAATGGGACAACCTGATGGACTATGAACAGGGCGTGATCGAACAGGAGATCCGCATCGCCGCAACAATGTGTGTAAAGCTCCTGCGCAGCGGACTGACAGCGGGCTTCGCCTGCAACATGCCGCTGACCGAGCACGGCCCCAGCGCTGTACTGCTTCCCAACGGCGGCATGGAGCAGGAGGAGGAACTGCTATCCGCATTTGCCCACCTGCGCGTGCTGCGTACCCGCCGGTTCAACGCCTTCCTGGAGGAACTGGATATGACCGGCATGGACATGATCGTGCTGTCGCCCTATGACAGCGACGCCCTTCAAGCACAGCTGGCCCTGCTGCGCCATCGCGGCAACCGGGTACAGCTGTGCATTACCTGTGACGAGGAGGCGACCGATCATGCGGACTGAATGGAAGGACCTGGGCCGCAAATGGCAATTTCCCGTCACGCTGGCCGCCATTGCGCTGCCGCCGACGATGATGTGCTGCCAGGGCAGTATCGACGTAAACAACGGCTGCATTCCGCAGGCGCTGCTGCTGATTGGCATATATCTTGTGCTGGCCATGGGCTTGATGGTCGTGCGCGGCAAGCTGCGGCTGCCGTTTGGGATGGGCGGCGCCGCGCTGCTTGCTGTGCTGGCTTACGCACTACTCCCCTGGCGCGAGGTACCGCTGTCGCCGATCCCGGCAGCACTGCTCATTGGTCTGCTGCTCTGGGGACTGCGGATGGGCGGCTGGCAGTCGGATGAAGAACTTCACATCGGATTCCACATCGTTGGCATTGCATGCTACCTTGCCTATTACGCACTGCTGAACACATCGGTGCGCGAGGACACGGGACCGCAGAACCAACTGCTGCTGGCGGGTTTCCTGGTGATGATGCTGATGTCGCTGCTGGCCATGAACCGCTACAGCGTGAGCAGCGCCGCCTCCAGAGGCAAAGCGCCGCAGATGCTTCGCCGCCGCAACACGCTGCTGACCATCGGCCTGATGGCGGTCGTCACACTGATCTCTGCGATCCCTGTGCTGAGCCGCTGGGCGTATGCCGCGTGGGACTGGTTCTTGATTCAGTTCATGCGGATCGCCGCCTGGGTGATATCGCTTTTCCCGTCCACGGGAACGACCGGCAGCAGCACCGGAATGGGCAGCATGGATCTGGGCGGATTGGCGGCCGAAGAAGAACCGAGCCTGCTGGCCGTGATTCTGGAGAAGGTCACGCTGGTGCTGGCGGGTCTGCTGCTGATCGTGCTGAGCTTTTTCGTACTTCGCGTGCTGTATCGCAAGCTGAAGCGGCTGATTCACACGCTGATGGAGCTGCTGGCCCGGTATGCCGCCGCCTCCACCGAGGATTACGTGGACGAAATCGAGTCCACGCGCGAGGATGAGGAACATGAGCGGACCGTCTCTCGGCGCAGCCAGGTACGCCGTCTGCGCCGCGTCAACGAAGCCAAACTGACCCCTAACGAGCGTATCCGTTATCGCTATTTGATGCTCTTGCTGCATCATCCCGACTGGTCCGATGCCGCCACTGCCCGCGAGACTCTCCCCGCGTCCGCTGCCACGATCTATGAGCGGGCACGCTACAGCGATGCAGCGCTGCCGGCGGAGGAGGCCGAGCAATTCGCGCAGGATATCGCAGAGAAGATTTGATGCGGTCAAATCAAAAATGAGTTATATCGGTGATCACACCGCTACAGCTCATCAGTCCATCAAAAAAGGCACGATTTCCAATCAACCGGAGATCGTGCCTTTGTCATATGGAAAAGGATGCAAGATGAGAATCACAGACGCCTTGCTGGCTTGTTGATGTTCTGAATAAAAGAATTTTGCAATCTTGTTTTTCTTATCCTGCTGCATTGCACTGATGATTCCACAGACGCTTCCAAAGAGCGAGAACGCTGCGATGATTCCGATGGCAATTGGTTTCGTTGTCACTATCGGCGATGCTGCGAAAAGCATGATCGTCATAGGCAGAATCATGAGGAGAAAATGAACACGGGGTGCATCTTGGTCGCTTCTTTGTGCAAGTCAGTTGCAAAGGTCTTGTCTTTCCTTCAAAAGGACATATGATATCCTTGTCATCTGTTGATAAGCAATGGACAGACGGAAGGAAGATGGCAATGAGAACGATCATTCATGACCTTGGCAAAGAGTATTCAGAAAATTTAGCGACATCAGCTGACCATGTTATTTATGCGAACGGACACTATGCACCCTGTCAGGGCTGCTTCAAGTGTTGGACCAGGAATCCCGGTTCCTGTGTGTTGAAGGACGCCTTGCAGCAAGTCTGCCGCGTGCTGGGCACCAGTGATGAACTGACCATCATCACCGGGAACACCTACGGCGGATACAGCGCCGCGATCAAGAACCTGCTTGACAGGAGCATCGGCACCTCCACGCCGTTCAGCTCGTACCGCGGCGGACAGATGCACCATACGCTCCGCTATGGCAAGCTAAGCTATCTGCGGGTCATCGCCTACGGTGATATGACCGAAGAAGAGCAGCGCACCTTCACGCTGATGGCACAGCGAAACGCCCTCAATATGGGCTATCAGAACCATAGCATCGTATTCTGCAAGAGCGCTGAAGAGGCAGGTGAACTGGCATGAATGAGAAGACTGTTTTGATCAATTGCAGCCCCAAGCAAAAGCTGAGCGTATCCGGTTTCCTCATGAAGTGCGCCAGCCTGATGATCCGGGGGGAAAAGAAAACCATGCAGCTGCGTACTCCTGCGGATCGCAAGGCGATCCTGTCGGAGATCGAGGATGCCGACAAAGTGGTCTTTGTAACACCCCTGTATGTGGACGGTCTGCCTTCCCATGTGCTGCCGTTCCTGAAAGAAATGGAAGCGTTCTGCAAGGAAAACAGCTTGCAAATCAAAGTGTATGCCATGGCCAACAACGGATTTATTGAGGGCAGGCAGAACGAACCGCTGATGCAGACACTGGAAAACTTCTGCCACCGCAGCGGTTTGACTTGGTGTGGTGGCATTGGCATCGGCGGCGGCGTGATGCTGAACGTAACCCGTATCATGATCTGTGTCTCCTTCGCGCTGACGCTGTTGAATGCGGTGCTGAACGGCCTGCAGGGTGAGAGCATGCTGGAGCCCATCTTATCCTTCGGTGACAGTCTGCTGCTGAATATCATCTTGTGCTGCGGCATCATCGGCTACACCGTTCGTCTGGCACGACATATCAACCGCGGCACAGACGCCGGCAAGCGGTACACGCGCATTATGCTGCCTTCCATTGTGTTCATCATTTTTGCGGACATTTTCTTTTTCATCATCTCTGTTTTGCAGGGAGGTATCTTCCGCGGCTGGCTTTCCCGCTTTCAGCCGGACGGAAATTGTGCTATAATCAATCAAAAGTAACGATGCACAGTAAAGGGGAAAAACGACATGCGCGTTCGCTTTGAACAGGTGGATTCCAGAGAAAAGGAACAGGCGCTGATCCGTGCGGTGGAAAAGTCTGCGGACATCCTCACCGCCATTGATCTGCTGGAAAACGGTTCAGGCGGCATCCGGGTCACCAAAGATGGCAGCACCTATCTCTGCAAGCTGACGCAGATCTATTACATTGAGTCGGTGGATAAGCGAACCTATGTCTACACCAAAGAGGATTGCTTCGAATGTCAGGAGCGTCTCTATGAATTGGAGAACAGGCTGGGGACATATCATGTGCGCATCTCCAAATCCATGATCGTGAATCTGCGCAAGATCCGCAATGTCACCGCGGATACAGGTGCAAGGATGATCGCAGTACTGCTCAACGGTGAACAGGTCATCATCTCCCGAAGCTATGCCAAGGAGATCAAAAGGAGGCTGGGGATTCAATGAACATGGCAAAGAAGTTGTTTGTACAGAGCATGGCGATATCCACAGGCATCCTGCTGCTCAACGGCATCAACATGGTGCTCCAGCATTTTGACGGGCAGGATGTTGTGCTGTTATGGTATCATCCGTTGTCGATCGTTCTTACCGGCATCCTGTGCGCCTTGCCTACGATCCTGCTGCGGAATATGGAGGAATGGCCGGCGAAGGTGTTCTGGCGCAGGGTGGCGCTGCACGGATTGAGCCTTTACGCCATTGTCATCGGTATGGGCTGGCTGTTTGGCTGGTATCAGGAATTGGACGGCTTTATCGGCGTGAGCATCGTGTTCCTGCTGGTCTATGGATTCGTGTGGCTGTCCAGCAGATGGATGGACAAGCAGGACGCAAAGAAGATCAATCAGGCGCTGGAAGCCATTCGGGACAGCGACTAAAAATGAATGTGAATAATTGCTCTGCGACGGCACACATCCTGAGTTGTGTGCCGTCTTTTTCGCAAACTATTGTATAGTTATCAATAAGTGCTTTGATATCATTGCAGCACATCTGCGCCACAAAAATGATAAGAAATGGTTTTCATTATTTCAAGTTCAAGTGGTTGAAAAATATAACCAGAAATGAAGAGGAGTTGACACAGAACGGATGATCCAACGAAAGGAGCATTGATTCAGATAACAGCGACTATCGAAAAAACGGAGGAACAGCGTATTTGGCGGTGATTGTTTTTGAAAATACTGGTCTGACCGTTTGCATCAGCGACGCGGGTCCCGCGGGGAAAAAAACCTGATTTGCTTCGCTGACGGAGATTATCGTGTTCGTATCGATAGTCATAAGACCCCCTTCCTCAACTGTAGCATATCACGTTGTTAGGTAAAATCAACCTGCACTAATAGCATGATGCGGATTGATATGATGAGAGATCTATTCGGATAAGGCAAAAGCCAACGGAAACGAGCAAAAACATGACCCTGACCGCCGCTTGTCCGGCAGCGATCGGGGCCATGTTTTTCGTTGCGTTGAATAACATTACCTGCAGGCAAGCAGGTATTTGGTTATTTGAGGACCACCGGCAGACCGTTCGCATTGGCGAAAGCTTCGGCAGCACTGCCGGGACAGGTGACGATCACGATCTCACCACAGCCTTCAAAGGCGGTGGCGTCGATGGTGGTCGACGGGTTGGGAATCTCGATCAGGGCCAGCGAGGCACAGTCGGCGAAGGCGCGTGCACCGATCTCGGTGACGTAGCTGCCGCACACCACGCGGCGGAAGGCGCTGGCGACAAAGGTTTCCTCGTCAATAGCCGCCAGGGAGGCAGGCAGGACGAGCGAGCGGTCAGCAGACAGCACGTCGGCGTCCAGGAAACGAGCAAAGGCCATGCCGGCGTCAGCGGTTGTGGGCTTCAGGCGAGCAGCATCGGCGTACCAACCCAGGAATACGTGATCGTCCAGGGTCGGGGGTACGTCTGCATAGCGGCTGACGTCGGGGCAGTAACCGGTGACCGGATCAAAAGGCGTCTCCCAGGTCACATTCACGCACACGTTCAGCACAGCGTTGTTCTGACTGCCGGTCTGGTACGCATAGGAGAAGGTGCTGCCGGTGAGGAAGGTCTGGTTATTGTCCTGTACGACCGAAGTGAGGTCGGTGACGCGGGCAGCCTGCGCTTCATTCATGCCCAGGTCGGACAGCGTGAATGGGCCGGCAGGCATGGTGAGCGTGCAGTTCAGCGAACAGGAGTCAAGACCATTGGAGTTCTCAGCGCTGATCGTCACATCAGGGCTCAGATCAAGGCTGAACAGAGGGGTGTCCTTCACGGACAGATAACGGATCTGACCGCAGGAACTCAGGTCCAGGTTGGTCAGCGGCATGCTGGTCAGGGACACCTGTCTCAGCTGAGCGCAGCTGCTGAGATCCAGACTGGACAGCGAAGTATCGGTCAGGTAGAGGTTGGTCAGCTGACTACAGGCGCTGAGATCCAGGCTGGGAAGCGTCATTTCGTACAGGGACAGATACGTCAACTGTGTGCAGCGGCTCAGATCCAGCCCGGTGAGCGACATATAGGACAGGGCAAGCTCATCCATCAGCTCACAGTTGCTGAGGTCCAGGGAGGTGACCAGGGGAAGATTCTCCAGATCAAGACAGACAAGCTGTGGATAACAGCTGACGTCCAGGCCGCTGAATACAGGAAGGTCGTACAGACAGAGATACTCCAGTGCCTCGGAGGTCAGGGTGAGGCTGCGCAGCGTATCAGAACCGCCGATCATGATATCATTCATGTTGGTGCAGGCACTCAGGTCCAGCGCCTCCATGGTATTCGATAGCAGATACAGGGTTTCGAGCTTGTCAGGCGCCCCCAGCGTCAGCGAATTGACCGTGGTGTCGATCTCAAGCCAGCTCAGATTCGGGCACATGCTGAGATCGTAGTCAGCGACATTCGGCGTGTACAGGGACAGAGCGGTCAGACCGGGCAGATAACGCAGCCAGGACAGATCGTCTGTAAGCAGCGGCTCCCATGGTCGGTCACATCGATGATCCCGTCCGTCACGTGCCAGGCGCCGCCCTCATCCTCCCAGATGACGTATTCGTTCCCGTTGCGATGCTTGTAATACCCACAGATTTTGAGCACGTTACTATCCCTCACTTTCTGTCAATCCGGTCGATGGCGTCAAATTCTTCCCACATCCCGACCTGCCGCATGGCCACCTGGAACTGGCACGCAGGCACATCACCCAGGCCGCGGATCGACCGGCCGCTCGCCATGGCGATCTTGCCGCGGATGTCAGCCCGGATCAGCGCCGCCAGCATCCGGAAGCGCTTGTCGCCATCCGGCCAGCCCATTTCCGATCCCAGCACAGCCGCCCGGTCGCGGATCGCACCGTTGAGCTGCGTCCGCTGCTTCGAGCTCACCGGCATCTGCATGGCCTGGGCCTGCATCTGTCTGGTCAGCTGCACCACCTGCTCATTCATCACGCGCAGGCTGCTTGCCATCTGCTGCATCATCTCGACCATCTGCCGGTTGGTTTCCTGCGTCTGGATCAGCAGCTGCTGCGTCTGCTCAGGCGTCAGGGCGACGGTTTCCCGCAGGCTGATCAGCTGCTCACCCACGGATCACACCCCCCATCACCGTCCGCATAGCGCTCTGAGATGCGTCGCACCACTTGCTGATCATTTGCAGATAGTGCTCCCATTGCCGGCGCTCTGCCAGGTCCATCTCCGCGAACACGCTGCCCATATAGGGCACATCTGCCGCCTGGCTGACGAAGGTTCGCACCGCCGCCCCGAAGGCGTCCGCACTCAGTCGACGCTCGACCTCGACCGCGCCGCCGTCCTGGGCCTGCTCCGCCTGGAGCGTCAGCAGTTCCTGCTGTGCGGTTTTCCTGGCATTTTCGGAGCGTTCCAGGCGCATCTTCAGCCGCTCGATCTCCTGGGCCTGCGCCGGATCAGGCTGAGGCATCGCATTCTCCAGCGCGTCCTCTGCCTTGCGCAGCTGCTCTGCCAGCGCCTGGTTCTGCGCCTGGAGCCCAGCTGTTGCGTCAGCGATGGCGCTCTGCTTATCCCGGTGCATCAGCTTCTTCTGGGCGTCCATGCGCTCAGACCAGAACCGGTTTGATTCCTCCGTGATCTCCCGCCGTGCTTCCGCGATCCTGCGCTGCACATCCTTCAAAGGCACGGATTCCTCCACAGCAGCCTTGGCGATGGCCTCCTGCTTTTCAGGCTCAAGCCCAGAGGACAGCAGCGCCATAGCCTTGCTCATGTCCAGCCTGGACATGGCCGTCCCGTCCGCGATCTCTCTGGCCGCCTGCATGCAGCGCTGCACCGTGCGGATGTTCATATCCGCGTGCTGTGTCGCCCAGGCTTCCCATTGCCCGTGCGGCACCACCTTCGCATCCTTGGCCTCGTTCAGCGTCCGGCCGATCCCGAGGTATCCGCCGACCACCTGTTCCTTGTACATCTCGATCCTGGCCTCGTAGGCCTCCAGGATCACACCGCTCGCAGCCGTCAATTCACTCATTGCCCTGTTCCTCACTTTCCAGTATTTCGATTTGCAGATCGTGCCTGTCCCGGCTCACCCGCCAGCTGTCGATCGCCACATCGAGCAGCTCACGGTCGCCCATGTGGCCGTCCAGCATGACCAGCAGCGCCGTCAGCTCGCAGATGCCAATCGTGCCGCTGACGTCCATCCAGGCCTTGACCGCGTCACCGATCTGCGCCGCGCTGAAGACCATCGTGCAGTCGCCCTGCCGGACCTCCATCATCTGGTCATCAAATTCGACCTTTACCCGCATCCCATCACCTCCTTAATCATCAAATGGCACCGGCTCATTGACCGGGATCATCATCTGCTCTGTCTGGTACCGATCACCCTCACCGTCAAACACGGCACGCGGGATCCATATGTATCGAGCAGTGCGGCCATTGATGCTTTTTCCCCTGGTCGGCTTGCCGCTCTTGTCTGCCAGGCTGATTCCGTCCTCCCGCATGCGCTGCATCATCGCCAGGCGCGTGCCAGGAAAGTCCTGGCCTTTTTTCCGGTACTGCTCGCAGACAAGAGCGAAACTGCTGTCCGGGAGCAGGTAATAATACCTGTCATCTTTGTATCCGACCATGCCCTTTGGCGGCAGGCGTCCGATGCTTTCCAGGTCCTCCAGGTCACGGATCACAGCTGTGCCGTTGATCACCAGCTCCCGCATCGTGTCCAGGAACATCATGGCCGGGTTCGTCTCGCCGACGTCCTCCCGCTGGCTCACCGTGTTCCTCACGATCTGCACCCAGGCATTTTCCAGCATGCTGGCCAGCGTGGCTTCCTCACCATCGCAGTCCATCACATGCAGCTGATAGCGCAGATACATTTCATAGCCGATCATCAGGTGCGCCACCGTGCCCGGCGTCCTGGGGTGGCAGCCGCGCAGTTCCTTCTGTGCCCGCGCCCGGTAGTGGACAAAGCGGTCATTCAGCCGGTCGCCCAGGGTGCCCATCTGAGGGATGAGCCATTCGATGTATCCCCTCATGCACTTCCGCAGATAGCCCTTCGAGGCTTTCCGCTGGATCTCGGTCAGGTTGTCATTTTTCGGCACGTTGCCCTCCTCCATGTGGATGCAGTAATAACGCTGCAGTCCGCTCTCGCCAATGTCCGGCAGGTGCTCGCCAGTGACCAGGCACAGGCTGCGCGGCGGCGTCGACTCCTTGCGGGTGCTGTCCGCGTTAAGAATGTCGCGGCTTGCGCCGTCGCCGAACATGCGGCTGATCTCCTGGGCCATCTGCTCCATCTTGTGCTTCTGCTGCTGGTTGGTTGCCGGGAAATAGTCGTCGATCACCAGAAGGCTGTCCTTGAGCGCAAAGGCACATTGCCGGATCCAGCCCGTGGAGCCGCTGAAACTCGCCGGGAAGCTGTCACCGTCGAAGCGCCCGAAATAGTTGAGCATCAGGCTGGCCGTCACGCTCTTGCCGCTGCCGGTCCTGCCGTAGAGGTACAGCAGGAACCGCGGCGGGATCCCGATGCGGTCCAGCAGCTCCCGCAGCGGTGCCAGGAAGGCCATCGCCGTTGCAGGAATGTTGACCCATGGCGGCATGCACGTAGCCAGGCTGTTGGAGGTCATCATGGCGTCCATGGCCGTGATGTCGTCCCAGCTGCTCCCGCTGTCCGGTGCCATGCGGTAAGCGGCCAGCTTGCCGCCAAGCTCCACCTGCACATCCTCCGCACCGATCGCGCCGCCCTGGTATAGGTAGCACAGGCGGCGCCCGATGGTCCTCCATCCCGTGTGCAGGAACTTGTCCACCCGCCGGGTCAGTCGCATGCCCGCGTAAGTCATCGCCTGCCGCAGGTTGTCGCGCACGGTCGACCCGGTGGCGACATTGACCTGCATCGGCCACGCTGTGTCGATCCAGCGCATCTGCCCGCCAAAGTCCGAATAGGGCACGCGCACATCGTCCAGGCGTCTGCCGTTTCCGTCCCATCCGCTGATGACGTACTCACCGCGCCGGTTAATGCCGTCATCCACATTGATTGCCTGCGCCGGATAGGCCAGGAACGTGCACAGTGCGCGCCCGCCCTCGGTGTCCCACCGGGCGATGCAGCCGTCGCGGATGCAGTAGCCAGGCGCGTAGTTGCTGTAGACATCCATCACACGCTGGCGCCGCGTTTCGTCATCCTCCAGGTCTTCTGCCGTGCACGGCTGCGCGCAGGCCACCATGTTATCCAGAATCTCCCGCGCCTGTCCCATGCCGACCAACTCCGCCAGATCTGTGATGTCCCCCTTTGCGGGCATCTGCGCCCCGCTGTCCCGCAGGTCGATCCAGCGCACCGTGCAGCCCGCTTCCAGCAGGGCCATGCCTACGCGCTTTCTGTCCGCCAGGCCCGTGGCGTCCACATCCGGCACCAGCACCACATTCGCACCGGCGAGCGCTGCTGTGTGCTCTGGCAGCCATTTGATCTTGTCTCCTGGCTTCGATGCGCCGCCCGGGTTGGTCGTGCCGCAGTACCCCATGGCCGCGATCGTGTCCGCGTCCTTTTCGCCCTCGACCACATACACCGTCCGCCCGGCTTTCACCGCAGCTACCACTTCCGGCAGCCGGTACAGCGGATGCCGCAGGCCGCTCACGCCGCCCAGGGACCATCCGCTGCGCTTCGCCTTGTCCGGGATGCCCTGGCGGAAGGTTTTGTCGCCTTCCGGGTACGTGAAGCGCAGCACATCAAAGATCAGCTGCCCCGCTTCGTCGGTGTAGTGGTAGACCTTCGTCGGCGGCCAGGGCAGCTGCCGCTCTGGCTTGTCTTCCTTCTTTTCCTGTTGCGGCTTTGGCTCCGCTGGTTTCGCAGCCCTTTTGACCGTGTGCACGTGCATGCCGGGCACCAGCGGCCGCTCATTGAGGTCGGCCTGCTTGATTCCGATGGCCGCGCAGACGTCCTCGATGCGGCAGCCTGCCTGGCAGCACATCAGGATCCGGCCTGTGTCATCGTCGACCTTGACCATCAGGCTGCCGGTCCGGTCATCGTGCACCGGACAGATGCACCGGTTATCCCTGCCGCGGCTTGCGTGCTTCTGCACCTTCAGCCGCTGCAGGATCTCCTCAATCGTCATGTCTCAGCATCCTCTCCGTCAAACGCTGCGGGCCCCTCCATCAGCTTTTTCAGATGCCGCTCGATGGCGGGCAGGTTGTAAAGCGTCCGGTTCACCGGGCGCACCGGCACGATCCAGCCCTCCTCGATCCCGTGGTCGATCTGCGTCCTGGTCAGTCCGGTGCGGCGCCGCAGCTCCGCCAGCGTGACCAGCCCGCCGGGGTAGGACTTGTCCGGCACATAGTGCGTCAGGTTCCGCTTGACCGAGTCAGCATCCACCACCAGCACGCCGCCAACGCGGGCCGACTTGTACAGCCCAATGCGGATGCCATACCGCAGCTGGTGCATGGTGATCTGTCCCTGCATCAGCTCATAGCACTCTCGAACGCGCATCATTCGCATAGCTCTCGCCCTCACTTTCGTAGAAGCGTACCCATGGAATATCAAGTACCGTCGCTATTTTCTTTGCGGTGGCTACAGTCGGGTTCTTTTTCCCTTGCTCGATATTCCAATAGGTCGGCTGCGAGACATTTGACATTTCCGCTACTTGTTTCTGTGTCAAAGATTTTTGTATTCTTGCCTGGACAAGCCAATCTCTCATCCCAGTCACCTCCATTCTTAGCGTGTAGCTAATTTTACATTAGTTTTAAGCTATTGTCAATAGCCTGTAGCTAATTTTTAATGATTGCGCATATTAGCCAATAGCTATATAATATAGGCATAAGCTATACAGACGGAGGTGGTCTTATCAAACTCGCAGATTTGCGCATTGCTGCCGGATACAATCAGCAAGAAGTTGCTTACGCTCTGGGAGTCAAGCCGCCATCCGTTTGCAACTGGGAAAGCGGGAAGACAAAACCTTCCACCAGCAACCTCATCAAACTTGCCGCACTTTACAACGTATCTGTCGACTCTCTTGTCGGCGATGCCGATGCGCTTTCTCCTCCACAGCAAAAAACCGCCCAGCAGGAGCTGGACGGCCAGGTGGATGATTTAATTAAGATGTGCGCTCAGCTGACTCCCGAAAATCTCGGGAAGGCGAAGAGCTACCTTCAGTATCTCCTCGAACGAGAGCAGCCAGATAAGCCAGAGCCTCCCGCCGATCATCAGGCGTGAGCCGCTCGAAGATCTCGACGATCTCCCTGATCCGCTGATCCATGTGCATACCTCCAATCTTTTGTGTATGCAGCGCCGCTGGCTCCATTGTACGCCCTTCCGTTCCCGATTTCAATAACCATTATGGTGGTGTGTAGAAAAGAGGTCATTTCCATGAAAAAGATCGTCCTATTTGCTTTTGCCATCCTGTTCGCTGCCGTTGCCGTCAAAAGCCTGCTTGAGCAGCAGACCAACACCGCCCTCGGCGGCGCCATTGTTGCCGCTGTCTTTGCCTTTTTCGCAATGCGCGGCAAAAAGGGCAAGGCAGCAGGCAGCAGCGAGAAGCAGCCCGCGCCGACAGCCAAGCAGCAAATGGCACCTGTCGCCAAGCCTGTCAAAGCTCCTGCCGCAGCTGTTCACGGTTCCGTGACGTTCCGTGTCGCCGGCGTCACATTCGAGAATGACGACGGCACCAGTCGCCAGACCATTCTTCGTCGCATGAAGTTTAACGATGAGCCCTTCGAGTCTTGGTCTGAGATCGATTTGGACTTTGCCAGGTACACCTACAATGGCGATCCTGCCATGGCCATCGAAGTTCGCGGCGAGACGATCGGCAACGTTCCCGCGGCTGAGGTCGCCAATGTTACCGCTGCCTTGCAGCGGCCCGGCGCACACGTTGCTTCCGCTGAGGTCATCGGTGGCGGCACCTATGATGGTGAGCGCATCAACTACGGCATGGAGATCACAATTATATATTAATTCTTGCTTTTTATTGCTCATTTGTTGCGAATTACCTTTTATTCGGGTAATAATTACCGGACATGGTAAGACCCGCAAACCCTTGCGCCATCTGGGTTTGCGGGTCTTCTATTACCGAATTACCCAAAAAAATAACATACCCCATATATACAAGATATTTGGAGATGATCACATGGCCCATAAAACCTACCCACGCGAGCGCCAGGGCGTCGAGCAGATAGGCCCGAACGTCTACCGCATCGGCTTCCAGATCCGCACCCCTGGCCCTGATGGCAAGCCAAAGCGCACCTGGATCCGCGAGACAAAGACCTATCCGGACAATCTCACCCACGCCCAGCAGCTCGACCTGGCTGAGGCAGACCTGGCCCTGCTCCGTAAACGCCACAGCGATGCGCCGGACGACACTGTGGACATCGATCATCTCCCCGAGGAGATGACCGTGGCCCAGCTCTGCAAGCTCTGGGAGACGACCGTCCTGCCCACCAGGTCCGCGGACTACGCGAAGACCGCGTCCTCGATGCTGGAGCACCACATCCTCCCGCACCTGGGCACCATCGCCGCCTCAAACCTCACACCCCTGCGTATCAATCACTGGATCGCCCTGCTCTCCAATAAGCCGCAGCACAACAAGAGCGGCAAGACCCTGTCAAAGACCACCGTCCGCCATTGCTACATCACCCTGTCCACCATCTACAACTGGGCCCTATCCTCTGAGCTGGTCACCTCCACGCCCTTCCAGAAGACGCACGCCCCCAAGACCCGCAAGCACCGCCCCGCGTTCCTGGACGACGATCAGGCCGTGGACCTGCTCAGGCGCCTGCAGGACGTCGAGGACATGTCCTTCCGCTGTGCCGTGATGCTGGCTCTGATGTGCGGCCTGCGCCTGGGCGAAGTGGACGCCATCACCTGGTCAGACATCAAATGGTCAAAGGCCATCATCGACATCACCAAGGCCGTGCATCAGACGCCCAAGACCGGCCGCACGGTCGACGAGCCCAAGTCAGACGAATCCGTCCGCCTGATCCACGCCCCCGCAGCGCTGATGGCTCTGCTCGATGAGACGCGCCAATGGCAGGAGGACAACGCCAGGATCCTGGGCGACCGGTGGCGCGGCCAGGGTCTGATCGTCTGCAACTTCGACGGCACGCCCTACAACAAAGACACGCCCTCCCGTCAATGGAAGAAATTCGCGGAGCGCAATGGCTTCACCGGCGTGACCTTCCACAACCTGCGCACCAGCCACGCCACAATCCTGCTCAGCTCATCCATCGACGCCGTGGCCGTAGCCGGTCGCATGGGCCACACAGACGCCGCCACCACCCTGCGCTATTATGCCATGGTCGTTGCCAAGCGCGACCAGGCCAGCGCCAACGTCATGGACACGATTGCGCACCGTGCCGGCCTGGCCCACGACGCCGATGATCAGCTGATCCGCTCCATCAGCACCACCAAACACCCCGACGGCACCACCCTCACAATTGAGCTGGGACCCAGGAAATAACTCATCTCGCGCCACAATAAAGGTGGTGCAGTCGGCACCACCCGCTGCACCACCCTTATTTTTTGTCCATTTCACGCCAGAAACAAAAAATCCGCAAACCCTTACATCATAAGGGCTTGCGGCATGTCGAAGTGGTGGGATTCGAACCCACGGCCTTTTGGTCCCGAACCAAACGCGCTACCAAGCTGCGCTACACCTCGATGGAATCGTGACTGGAGCCGATAATGGGACTCGAACCCATGACCTGCTGATTACGAATCAGCCGCTCTACCAGCTGAGCTATATCGGCATATCCAGCACGGATAATTATAGCATGTTTACTTTCGTTTGTCCAGTCTTTTTGCAACTTTTTTTCCGGCAGAGGTTTTTCACTCGTTCAAGTGGCAAAACCTCTGCCCTTTTCGTTCACCGGACTCCAATCCCGTTTATTCCAGCTTCAACGCATTATACCCATGGTCCCGTTACGTCCGCTTCAGGTTGTACCCCGGCTCATAGGCGTCATATTCTTCCCGGCAGTTGATCGCCCCGCCACCGATCAGAGCGCCGCTCCTCTTCAAGCAGAAGTCAAACTCATTCTTTCCTCAGCCGCTCAATCCAAGTGAGGGCCTGCCCTGCATCGGGACGCAGCAGATACGGCATATACCGATTGATCAGGGGCACAGGTCCCTGCGAACATCGCCGCTGCATCTGCCGCCGCAAGTGTACGCTGGGGGTGTTGCCCTTTCCGTCCCAATCAATCTCATTGTCATCGCCCGATTACCGCTCAGAAGCTCGCGATCTTTTCCGGGGTCAAGCTGCGCACCGTCGCCTCGGCCAGCTTCACCGTGGCCTCAAAGTCCGTATAGGAGGTGATGCAGTTCATCGAGTGGATATACCGAACCGGCACGCCTGCCACGATCACCGGAACACCATCCAAAGCAGTGTTGATGATCGCACTGTTATTGCCGCCGCCCTCGCGCACTGATGCCTGGACCATCAGGCCCTTCGCTTCTGCCAGATCCAGCGTATAGCGCTGGAAGCGGGGCGAGCAGATGACAGACACGTCCATAAAGCGGAGCATGGGGCCCTTCTTGAACGCCGTCTGAATGGCATAGGGCTCGGTAAAGGTATCGTCTGCCGGGCAGCCCTCGAAGGCGATGGCAATGTTGGGCTTGGCATGATTGACCGCCACCTTGCAGCCGCGCTCGCCGACCTCCTCCTGCACGGACAGAACGCCGATGACATCACAGGGCAGCTCAATGCCCTGTAAACGGTGCAGCGTCTCGATCAACGCTGCCACGCCAATGCGGCAGTCGAAGCCCTTGCCAAACATCAGGTCATGCTTTTCATCATAGCGGAACTTCGTCGCAGGCACGACAGGCTCGCCGATGCGGATATGGAACTCGTTGACCGCCTCGTCGTAGCTGCGTGCGCCCACGTCGATCACCATGCTGCTGATCTCCGGCACGCCGCCGTTGGCACGCTCCGCCGCACTCATGAAGTGAACAGGCTTCGCCGCAATAATGCCGGGAATGTACTCACCCTTGCTGTTGCGCACCAGCACGTCCGCAGACGTCAGCGCCGTCTTGCTCCAACCGCCGAGCGTCACAAACCGCAGCGTACCATTCGGCTTGATGGAGTGGATCATGAATCCAACCTCGTCACTGTGCGCGTCGAGCATAATGACCGGCTTATTCCCCGTGTTCTCCTTGCGATGAATATACACATTCCGCATATGATCTTCTTCAATCTCGCCGATATCCCCGGCCCACTTCCGCACGACCGTGACCACATCATCCTCAAATCCAGACGGACCAAACGCGTCCGACAGTTCCTGGACCATTTGCAGGTTTTTCATATTGATTTCCATAGTAAGCGACTCCTTTTTTTGTTTTTAGGTAAACGATGGGGTTGCGCCTGACGGCGACCAGGGATGCTGTCCCTGGACCCTGCAAGGGGCACGGCCCCTTGACCCATTCTGCGTCAGGCTCGACTTTCTCCGATTGCTTGCGCGCGCTTGGGGCGGATTAGCGGCGCTCCTGTGTCCTGGTTAGTCTTTGGGCAGAGGGGCTCGCTCAAGAGCCTGGATAAAGTCGCGGGTGTAGTCGGCCATGGCGTCCAGCATTTCAAGGCCCCATTCGCGGGTGGCCTTGGTGGGCTCGTCGCTGCCCATGCCGTGGGCAAGCCAACCGTTGTCAGTGACACGGTTGATCGGACGCGGGATCGTGACCATGCCGCCCTTGAACTCGGTGCTGGTCCATGAGGTGCTGGGCAGCTCGTCGGAAATGTCATTGCGGACGCACTCGCCCAGGGTGATGTATTCCTGCCGGATCAGGCCGGGATCAACAGCCATCACGCCGGCAGCTTCCTCGGCGCCGCCGTGGCCGCCCTTCCATTCGGGGCGGATCTGACCCGCGATCAGCCACCAATTGACGATGGCCAGATATGCGCCGCGCTCGTACATATGCAGTCCAACCTGCTCGATCGATTTGTTGTTTCCGCCGTGGCCATTCAGGATCACGAAACGTCGGAAACCATATTCGTAAAGCTGATCGCAGATGGTTTGCAGCACCTGGCGCAGGCCCTCCACCCCCAATGAGATGGTTCCTGCAAAGCCGCGCAGATCCTCCGTCGCGCCATAGGGCAGCGTTGGCGCGATGACCACATCGGGGAAGCGCTCGTCCAGCAGCTCGGCAATGCGGTGCGGGATCATGGTATCGGTGCCCAGCGGCATATGCTTGCCGTGGTTTTCCAGACTGCCCACCGGGATCACGACGGTGTCCTTGCGGGACAGGTATTGTTCGACGTCCAGGTAATTCATCTTCTCAAGAAACATGGAGAGGCCTCCTTGTTGTATTCATCATGATCAGTATAGGTCATTTTCAGTCTTTTTTCAACTGCATTGACTGTTTCCCGAAAAAAACCGCGTTTCCTGGAAAGAACAGGAAATCTCCGTGGTTAGTTTCTTTTAACTTTGACTATTTTTTCACGAAAGTCATGAAAATCTCTGTTCATTCGCTCAAATTTATGATATAATGCCGTAGGACAATGGCATTTTATGTGCCTCGACCAACCAAGACAGGAGGAAACGATTGATGCAATACTCCAAGGAAGTTGAAGAAATGGTCTGCATCGCGAAGGGCCCCAACCACGGCCCCGCGCCTATCCCTGAAGAGGGCAAGTGGATTCAGGCCAAGGAGATCAAGGACATTTCCGGCTATACCCATGGTATCGGCTGGTGTGCTCCCCAGCAGGGCGCCTGCAAGCTGTCTCTGAACGTCAAGAACGGCGTCATCGAAGAAGCCCTGGTTGAGACCATCGGCTGCTCCGGCATGACCCATTCCGCCGCCATGGCTTCCGAGATCCTGCCCGGCAAGACCATCCTGGAGGCGCTGAACACCGACCTGGTGTGCGACGCCATCAACACCGCTATGCGCGAGCTGTTCCTGCAGATCGTGTACGGCCGTACCCAGTCCGCCTTCTCTGACGACGGTCTGCGCATCGGCGCTGGCCTGGAGGACCTGGGCAAGGGCCTGCGTTCCATGGTCGGCACCATGTACGGCACCAAGGCCAAGGGCACCCGTTATCTGGAGCTGACCGAGGGCTACGTCCTGAAGATGGCCATCGACAAGGACGATCAGGTCTGCGGCTATCAGTTCCTGTCCCTGGGCAAGATGATGGACGCCATCAAGAAGGGCATGTCCCCGAATGAGGCCTATGAGAAGAATATCGGCACCTACGGCCGTTTCAAGGCCGAGGACGGCGCCGTGAAGTGGATCGATCCCCGCACTGACAAGTAAGAAGGAGGTATACGAAAATGGCTCTGTTTGAAAACTATGAAGGTCGTATGCCCCAGCTGCAGCCTGTGCTGGACAAGTACGGCTTCAAGGACTTCGACGAGGTGAAGGCCTTCAACAACTCCAAGGGCGTCGATGCCTACTCCATCGTGGAGAGCACCCAGCCCATCTGCTTTGAGAACGCCAAGTGGGCCTACGAGCTGGGCGCCGCCATCGCCATGAAGGAAGGCGTCAAGACCGCTGCCGAGGCTGCCAAGCTGATCGGTGTTGGCCTGCAGGCCTTCTGCATCCCCGGCTCCGTCGCTGACCAGCGTCAGGTTGGTATCGGCCACGGCAACCTGGGCTCCATGCTGCTGGACGAGGAGACCGAGTGCTTCGCTTTCCTGGCCGGCCACGAGTCCTTCGCCGCTGCTGAGGGCGCCATCAAGATCGCCCTGAACGCCAACAAGGTCCGTACCAAGCCCCTGCGCGTGATCCTGAACGGCCTGGGCAAGGACGCTGCCATGATCATCTCCCGTATCAACGGCTTCACCTATGTGCAGACCAAGTATGACTACCTGTCTGCCGACGTGAAGGAAGATCATGCCCTGACCGTGGTCAACAAGACCGCTTACAGCAATGGCCCCCGTGCCGCTGTCAACTGCTACGGTGCTGACGACGTCCGCGAGGGCGTGGCCATCATGTGGCACGAGAATGCCGACGTGTCCATCACCGGCAACTCCACCAACCCCACCCGTTTCCAGCACCCCGTTGCTGGCACCTATAAGAAGGAACGCTGGGAAGCCGGCAAGAAGTACTTCTCCGTGGCTTCCGGCGGCGGCACTGGCCGTACCCTGCATCCCGACAACATGGCTGCCGGCCCTGCCTCCTACGGCATGACCGACACCCTGGGCCGTATGCACTCCGACGCTCAGTTCGCCGGTTCCTCCTCCGTGCCTGCGCACGTTGAGATGATGGGCTTCCTGGGCATGGGCAACAACCCCATGGTCGGCGCGACCGTGGCTGTGGCTGTGGCTGTGCAGGAGGCTATGACCAAGTAAGGTCAAACCTTTGCCAATCAAGGGCTCCCGAGGTAACTTGGGAGTCCTTTTTTGTGGCACTATGGTGTAAATGAAATGGTTGTTTGCTGAGTTATGTTTTCACTTGTGGCACTTTTGTGGCACTTTTGTGGCACTCGAACAAAATCAATCATCGTAAAGGACATTCAAAATGGCAGTCGTTCGAGCTCGAAGCGCATCGGTATTATGGGTGTAAAGTTGGGTAACTTCAATGGAAAAGAGTACATCCGCAGCCCCTTCATGCTGCTTTATGTTGATGACTGTTACTATTGTCTGATGTACGACCCGCGCATGAAGAAGATTGTTCCTTACCGCGTTGACCGCATGAAGTACACCAAGGTCATTGATAACAGCGAACGTGATGGCGTGGAGTTCTACGCGGAAATGGACAAGAAGACTTATACTCAATACACTTTTGGAATGTTTGGCGGCGACATCGTGCGTGTCAATCTGCTTTGCCACACCAAGCTCATGAATGTCATCATTGACAAGTTTGGCAAGGATGTGTGGACCACCAAGGTTGACAAGGACCATTTCACAACCACCGTCACCGTCGCCGTGAGCCCTCAGTTCTTTGGTTGGATTTGCGGCTTGGGTGAACAAGTGGAAATCACGGGTCCTGCTGATGTGAAACAGCAGTTCATCGACTACATTGAAACCATCTCAAAAAGGTATAAAAATAGCGGGAATTGAATCCCGCTGAGTAGTGCCACAAATGCAAAATGATGCTTGTGACTTGTGGCACTCTTGCCACAGAAACCAAAAAAACGCAAAGTGACATGGGGCATGAGGTATTGGGCAGTGCCACAATCCGAATGCTCGGAAAGTGGCTAAAATCAAGGGTTTCACGGCAAAATGGGCTTCCTGGGGGCTTGGAGATTTTGGAGCCCGAAGGGCGTAAAAATCTCGCGGGCAACAATCCGATGGTTGGTGCCACGGTTGCAGTTGCGGTTGCAGTGCAGGAAGCAATGACCAAGTAATTGCACTAAATGGTCTAATTTCCGGGAGTTCCGTACATGTACGGAACTCCTTTTTGATGCTCATCCTGCATTCTGGGTAAATCAAAAAGAAGGTTCAACAATTCTTCAACATGTCTTTGAAAATGTTGAAGCAAATGTTGAACTTTTTTTGTCATTTTTTATTATATATACATAAGCATATAATTCTGATATTCGGCAGAAAAACCATATTTTGAAAAATCAGTTTTTCCCCTTATCCCGAAAAGCGCGGGCAACGCTCATGACCACTGCAACCTCATCGTCGGTCAGGTCTGATACGTCGATCACCCTCTTGCGCTCCACATCAAGCAGATAATCTGTTGTAACGTGAAATTCCCTTGCGATCCGGGTCAATACATCATAGGAAGGGAACCTTTCACCCGACTCATAGTATGAAACGATGGACTTCTGAACCATCAGTCGCTCCGCCAATTGCTGCTGAGTTAGCTTCTGTCCTGTGCGCAGCAGCTTTAGCTTCTCTCCGAAGTTCACTGATCTCCGCCTCCATTCCACTATTAGTCTACTTACATTGTGATGACTATTGGTCAACTTTATGAGATAAAACAGTGGATTTTCGGAATGACTTATGCTATAATGACCTCGTTAATGATACTGAACTGCATCACAGATCAGAAGGGGGGAATTCGCATGACCTACGGAAAAGATATTCTGGACTTGTATGAACGTTGTGAGCGGACAGACAAGGATACCGTTACCCGGAATATGGACTTACTGTTTTCTGTTCGCGGTGAGACGAAGCACAGCAAATATTACAGTCGCTCCGCCGTTCTGTCCGCTGTCACTGCAACAAAGCAAAGCACCGTTTACGCATGGACTTGCAATGGCAGGTACGACATTAAGATACCCTTTCTGAAACTCTGCATGATCTCACAGGCATTTGACATTCCTGTGGATTTCCTGCTCAGTGAGACACAGGATTGGATGACAAATGAATTGAGTGTGTCGATGCAGGCGGTTGTACGGGCGTTCAATCAGAAGGGTTTCACCACCACTGGTTGCTGTGAAGGACACTTTGAGGATGAGGCCGGGACAAGCATTTACATTTGTTTTTTGCAGGATTATCCAGAGATACTGGCAGCGTATCAAAGGATGGAGAAGGAGTTTGCGGAACTGAAGGTGAGGTATGATAAGGGGAAGCACGCACTGGTGAGGATGTTTTCGAGAAACCAACTTGACACACTGGGCTATGCTACGTTTGTTCAGGTTCAGGAACTCATTATCAGTATTATTGGCAAACTCGTCCCTTAATGAAATTTGAACGAGTCAACAT
>R21__coassemble_676_pt1 | contig 26917 bp, 25 predicted proteins | sample R21__metabat2_low_PE_059 | metagenome-assembled genome bin R21
GTGAAGAAGTCCGACGTCTCCATTGGCGCACTTGGCGTTCAGCTGGATTGGAAATAAGATCATCATAAACGATAACAAATGGTTGTTCACAGCGGAATATTATGAGAGTTATCACCGTCCTATTGATGGAGCCTGCATGAAAAATGCAGCAAAGGAGGAATCGTTATGAGAAAACTGGTACTTTGCCTTATTGTATTGTTGCTTGCAGCAATGACCGTTTGCATTGGTTATGCAGAGAACGGATCTATTGACGGAATTCCACAAAAGGTTGTTGACCTTCTGGTTGAAAAAGGCATTGAAAAACAAACCCTGGAAGATTACATCAGCCTTGATTGCGTTGAAGCTCCTACGCCCCTGGCTCATCTGTTTGTTCTGGCCTCTAAGGATGGCACACACCACACGGTCTATCATTTCACGAACAGCGAGTCAGATGAAAACGCCCATCTGGCCTGGAAATACAAGACGAGCTATGACGCCCTGGCTCCGCAAGGGAAAGGCAGCGTCTGTTTCCGCAGGCACTCCGGCAATGATGCCTACGGTCAGGATTGCGACATTTCGCTGTATCACGACGCAAATGGCTTTACGATCTTCCGCATTGATCCTGACCATGAGGAATATTGGATGCAGGAGGTCGGTATCCATGTGATCGATCATCAGTTTCAAATCATTGCATGGCATGACCGAAACGCGGCAGACGGGGTTTATGCTTATGTGAAGAATGGGAAGCTGATCTATGACGACGCAGATTCCGGCAAAAAAGTAGGCTCACTTAATCTGTACAGGACCTATGACCTGACCACCAGTTTTCATAGCTTGCCAAAGACCTTTAAGCAGGCAAAAGAGAAGATAACGGATCCTGCTGTCATTCCTGCCGGTGAACTTCGTGCGGACTTGATCAAGTTTACCTCCAACAAGAAGTATGCAGTGTATTCCGCTCCGGACGACAAGTCCCTGCGCGCCAGCAACAGCAAAGCGGCCGTATCTACCAATGACTGGATTCAGGTCTTTGGTCAGGAGGATGATTGGATCCTGATCCAGTATGCCATTGACAGCAATCATTACCGCTTTGGCTATATTCCTGCAAAGGCTCTGCCTAAGAAATCGAATGTCCGTCAGCTGGGCTTTGATGCTATCCAGGCATACACGACCAGCAGCGTAACAGTGACGGACGATCCGCTGTATTCTCAGTCTGCGCTGATTGCGCTGCCAGATGGCTGCCGTGTGACCTGGTTGGCTACCATGGGTGAATGGGCCTATATCGAAAGCTCCACCGGTGACTATCTGCGCGGCTTTGTCCCAGCGGCTGCACTGCGGATTGACCGGGTATTCGACCTGACCAGCTACCCGGATGCGCATGGTCCTGTGTACAATGGAAAGCTGACGATCCGTGCAGATCGGAGCTTCAGCACGTCCTTCTCCATTGAGCAAGCCGGTTCCCTTGGCAATGCCGCCGTCTCTGCCGTGGTCCTGTACGATCTTGACGGGAATATGCTGTGTACAGCTGCTGCCAATTCTGTCGACATGCCCTTCATGTGTACCGGCGTGCTGAATGATTCCGTTACCGGAATTCAGTTTGTTGCTGTGGATGTGGCCGGGAATGTGCTGAATAATGCTGTTTCTGTGCAGTGGTAATGGAATGGAAGAATCCTGGAGGCACCTTTTATCATGAGGAAGATAACTTCTGCACTGTTTGTCGTATGTTTGCTGGTTCTCGTTGGCTTCGACTGCATCGCCGAGAAAGCGGTTTTTGAGCTGGACGGTCAGATTCACGAATCAATTTCTCCAATCAACATCCGGATCACTAATGTGTTTACAGATGAAACGAGAGATCGTCCTCACAGCCTCCTCATCCATATTACATATGCCGACGGACATGTGCAGGAATTCTGCTATGAATCCATAGAAGCTCCCGGAATCTCGGCTATCGTTCCGCTGGCCAGAATGGAGGACCTGAACTTTGACGGCTATTCAGATCTTGTTCTGCGGGTAGCGGAGGGTGCATCAAATGTATATCAAACCGTGGCAATCTGGAACAATGATCAGCAAGCCTTCATCCCGCCAGAAACCACTTGCCGCTGGCAGTGCGAAACCCACAGTTGGGGCGAACCTGTTCAGCTGGAATTCTGCAATTATATCCTCTACCCGGAGCAAAAGGTCATCCTTTCTTGGGACAATGACGGCTATGCTTCCTTGCGGATGACATCCTACTTCTGGGAATCAAGATATGGTCTTTCTGTCGGTGGTGTTTTTGAACGCTACGAGATTGATGCAAACACATTTGGAGAAGACCTGCAGCTCTTTTATGGAACACAGTCGCTACATTGTTGGAATGATCGCTATCAGTCAAAGGCCTTAGATAGCCCTCAAGCATGTGATGAACGGATTCACTCAGCGCAGCACTTATTGGTCAATGGTTATTTGGGGGCTGAAACCATGTACGTAACTAATGTGAACTGGGTCAATCTCAGACAAGAGCCTGTTAAATCATCTAAATCATTAGCTCATCTCGATGCTGGCACTGTCGTCAATGTGTTAGCAACAGACTGTGGTGCGGATAAGGGGTGGATCCGAGTGGTACTGTGGCCCGAAGATCCGACAGATCCTGATTCGATCGGAATGACCGGGTATATCTGGCACAGCTTTCTTTCGCAATAATCCGTTGCGTAAATACAGATTCACCGCTAAACTGATAGGAGCATCAAACTACATTGAGGGAACAGATGCATATTCACAAAGATAAGTGAACAATCGAAATCAGCGGCCACTGCGTTTTGTCACAGTGGCCGCTATTGTTACTTATACACTATTTCATTCCAGATGATTTCTTCAACTTGTGCTTTTATGGTATTCATCATCCCGACCCAGCGCAGCTGATCCATCATCTTCAACTGCTCTGTCACACCTGCCTCCTTTGCCATCTGCGGGATCATCGTGTCGAGCAGGTGCTGCGCCTGTACATCCGCTTGGTGAAGATCATCATTCAGCTTGCCAGAGAGTAGCAATCTGGTGTACAGCCCAGGTCGATGCTCCTTCAGGTACTGCATCCGCATCATGCCATACTTACCCAGGGGATAACCAGGCTCGACGCCCAAATCAGGCAGATAGTAGTCACCACACAGGGTGTAGTCCAAACCGTTCTTTTCGTCATGAATGTGCTTTGCGAGATTGCTCATTTTCTTTTCCCTCCGTATCATTTTGCTCTTGCAAACAAATAACGGACACATCGCTCGCCGATGTGCCGCCAACTGAAAATTTACAATTATGAAGAAGAAAAGGGACCCTCATCTTCACAATGAGAGTCCCTTTTTGTTGGTGGAGCCAAGGAGATTCGAACTCCCGACCTCTACAATGCGAATGTAGCGCGCTACCAACTGTGCTATGGCCCCTTATTTGGTTGGAATTGTTACCGTTTTGCACATCTCACGATGTGCTTGCCAATGTGCTCTGGGGATGCGGAACGCAACAGTCGTTCTACCAACTGCGCTAATACCCCAAAGACTCGCTGCTTCATCAGCAGCGAGTCTATTATAGCACATTTATCATGCTTTGGCAAGAACTTTTTCAAATTGATGCCAGATTGTGGGGTTAAGCGGGATTACGCCTTGGCCTGGAAGCGCTCGTGCGACTTCTTGCTGTCAGGCGTAGGCGCAATTTCGCCGGCAGCCATCAGCGCGTTGCGGGTCAGGATCGGGCCGACCAGCTCGTAGATCAGCACGCTGAACAGCGTCACGTTGCGGATGATGGAACCGGGGAATGCACCCAGCACCGACGCCTGGCTGCACATGCCCAGCGCCACACCGGCCTGGGGCAGCAGGGTGATGCCCAGATACTTGACCACGTTGTGATCGCAGCCTGTTAACTGGCTGGAGAAGCGAGCGCCGTAATACTTGCCGGCAGAACGCGCCACAATGTACACCACACCGATCAGCACAAAGGCCCAGTTGGAGAACACGCCAATCTCCAGCTCTGCGCCGGACAGCACGAAGAAGCAGGCGTTCAGCGGGGCGGTCCAGCGCTCGGCGCGCTTCATGATGTCCTCGGAGAAGTCGCTCATGTTGCAGAAGATAGTGCCCAGCATCATGCAGACCAGCAGGCTGGAGAAGGAGATGGTCACCGGGCCGACCTCAAACTCGAGGGTAGACAGCGCCAGCGTCAGCAGCACGAAGGAGATGGTCAGGGACAGTCGGTTGGAGTTGGAGTAGAACAGGCGCTCCAGCTTGGTCAGGATCCAGCCCATCACGCTGCCCAGGATCAGGGAACCAACGATCTCCAGCAGGGGATTGACGATGATGGAGATCGCGTTCAGATTGCCGCCCTGGAAGGCCTGCGCCACACCCAGGGACACGGAGAAGATGACCAGACCCACCGCGTCGTCCAGGGCGACGATGGGCAGCAGCAGCTTGGTCAGCGGGCCATTGGCCTTGTACTGGCGGACAACCATCAACGTGGCGGCGGGAGCGGTGGCGGAAGCGATAGCACCCATGGTGATGGCCACGGGCAGCGGCAGGCGTTCCGGCCCCAGGATGAAGTGCAGGATCACCAGCACCACGTCCACCAGCGCACTGGCGACCACGGCCTGGAAAATACCGATGACGGTGGCGACACGGCCGGTGTGCTTCAATTCGCTCATGCGGAACTCGCTGCCGATGGCGAAGGCGATGAAGCCCAGTGCGGCGTCGCTGATGATCTTGAGCGACTGCACCGACTCGTAGGAATTGAAACCCAAGCCCTCAATGCCCAGACGACCCAGCACGTTCGGGCCGATCATGATGCCGGCGATCAGGAACGCGGTGACGTCGGGGAAATTCAGGTGCATCTTCTTGAACACACGGGTGAACATCAGGCCAGAGAACAGGGCGATGGCTACCCAGAGGATGTGAAGTGATTCTGCGTTGTGCATAGTTACGCAGGGCCTCCTTTGATTCGCAAATGCGGAAAACCGACAGCAAAAACTGACAGTCATGCTATTATACGACTTGCATTCCTGTTTATCAAATGCTATTATTAGATGAAATTAATGCCTGTTTCGGCATGAATCCGGAGGCGTCAACATGACCATTCGGCACCTGAAGATCTTCATCACTGTTTATGATAACGAGAGCATTACTTCGGCAGCCGACGAGCTGCACATGACGCAGCCCACTGTCACCCGCGCCATCCAGGAGCTTGAGGCGTTTTATGGCGTGACGCTGTTTGAACGACTGCACCGCCGCCTGTATGTGACCGAGGCCGGGCGGCGGCTGTACCAGCAGGCGTACCATGTGGTGGCGCAGATGGATCAGATGAAAACGGACATGGAGGACTGGGATGAAGCCGGTCTGGTGCATATCGGTGCGGGAACGACGCTGGGAAGCACGCTGCTGCCGCTGATCCTGAATGAGTTCCGGGAAAAGCATCCCAGACTGCAGGTCCACCTGATGGTGTCGGACCGCGGCAAGCTGGAGGACAAGCTGCTCCACAATCAGTTGGACATTGCGCTGCTGGAGAGCGGCCCCATCGACGCGGCATTGGAAAAGCAGCAGATCGGTCATGACAGAATGATCGTGATCCTGCCTGCGGCCCATCCGCTGCTTGAAAAGGAAGAACTGACGATTGAGGATCTGAGCGAGGCGCCGGTGCTGACCTGCGAAAAGGGCGCGGCCAGCCGGACCTTCATTGAGCACCTGTTCTCGCTGCACTCGCTGCCATTGACGCCTGTGATGGAAAGCGACAGCGTTCATGCGCTCATCCACGCGGTGCATGCGGGGCTTGGCGTGGCGCTTCTGCCGGAAAACCTGGTGGCGGACAGCGTGCGCCGGGGTCTGGTGGCGTCGCGAAGCCTGAACGGCGAGAAGCTCACCCGCCGGAATTATGTGGCATGGCACCGGAGCCGGTATATGAGCCAGGCATTGCAGGATTTTATCGAGATCAGCTGTCGGCTTGGCGGGCAGTATCTGACGGCCTCCGAGGGCTGAGGACTCACTCACGGTCCGGCATTTGCTTCATTTGAAGGATCACGCTGCGGGCAAGATAAGCGGAAAGGAAGAAGCTGAGCAGATCGCTGAGCGGCTGCGCCATTTGCAGACCGAGCAGGCCGATGGTGCGCGGCAGGATCAGCAGGATCGGGATGAGGAAAATGCCCTGGCGTGCGATGGAGATGATGGTGGCGCGCAGCCCGTCGCCGATGGACTGGGTGAGCATGCTGCTGATGACGGTCAGACCCCACAGCGGCATAGCAATCAGCTGCAATTGCATGGCGAGCGTGCCGATTCGGATGACGTCAGGGTCGTCCGGGCGGAAAAGCGTCACGATCGGTCCGGCGAACAGAAGCGAAACGCCAGCCAGCACGGCCAGGATGATCGTGGCGACCTTCAGACAGAAGCTGTAGGCCTCGCGCACGCGGGTGTATTTGCCTGCGCCGTAGCAGAAGCCGCACACCGGCTGGAAGCCCTGGCCGAAGCCGATGACCGACGCGTTGATGAACATCACATAGCGGCTGACGATGGACAGCGCGGCGATGGCGGGATCGCCCCAGGCGCGGGCGACGTTGTTGAGCAGAATGGTCGAGACGCTGGCAATGCCCTGGCGGCCCAGCGACGGGAAGCCGTTGTACAGCATGCGGCGATAAAGATCAAGCGTCGGCTTGTAATTGCGCCAGCTGATGTGGATAGTGTCCGTGCGGGTGTTGGTCATGATCAGCAGGATGGTGAAGCTGACCATCTGCGAGATGGCGGTGGCAATGGCAGCGCCGGCGGTGCCAAGACCCAGGCCGAAGATCAGCAGCGGGTCCAGCAGCATGTTCAGGATGCCGCCGGAGGCCATGCCGATCATGCTGTACGTTGCCAGGCCCTCAAAGCGCAGCAGATTGTTCATGGCGAAGGAGCACATCACGAATGGCGCGGCGAGGAAGATGTAGGACGCATATGCCTTGGCATGGGGCGCGATGGTTTCTGTGGCGCCAAGGAAGCGGACCAGCCAATCCAGATTGAGCAGGCTCAGCAGCGCCAGCAGCAGGCCGACGCCAAAGGCGGTGAAGAAGGCCAGCGAGACAAAACGCTTGGCTTCCTCGTGGTCGCCGCGGCCCAGCGCACGGCTCATATTGGTGCCGCTGCCCATGCCGATGGTGAACGCCAGAGCCTGAATAATGGACATGGCGGAGAAGGTGACGCCGACGGCGCCGGACGCGGCGGTTCCCAGCTGGCTGACGAAGAACGTGTCGGCCATGTTGTAAATGCTGGTGATGAGCATGGAAATAATGGTCGGGATGGCCAAACGGGGAATGACCTGTTTGATGGGCTGATTGAGCATGATATTGGCGCGATCGGCGCTGGTCATGGGCTTTTTCATGCGGTTGCTCCTTTGCTGACGGACGATAATACAAAGTGAATAACATGTGCATTATTCGACGCGCAGGTCGGGGTTCCTTGCGCGAATAAGCAAAAGAACAGCGGGAAATCAGCTGATTCACAGGAAACGGCAGGAAAACGGGAAGAAGATGCAGAAAATCCACGTTATCATACTGGAGGTATGTTCTATGAAACGGTTGATGATCCTGCTGCTGGCGCTGTTATTGATGTACGGCTGTGCGCTGGGCGAGGCAGTGGTGGAGGATGACGAGGACGATATCCTGGACCTTCAGATGACGGAGGTCGTAGTGCCGGAGACAACCGTGGTCCCGACGCCAGTGTTCGAGCCGATCCCGTGGGATCTGGATGTGTCGCCCAATCCGCCGATCGAGTCCTGCTATATGCCGGATGCAAGCGGTTATCATGACGAATCGCTGGACATTCAGGTGGAGACGTTCCGGACGTACGACACCACGGTCATGGTGGTGCGCGTGCAATTGACGGATGTGAGCCAGTTCAGGACGGGGATGTCCACGGCCTATCCGCACAAGAAGGAAGTGGTCGTCAGCACGATGGCACGCAAGGCGAAGGCCGTGCTGGCAATGAACAGCGATTTCTTTATGTATCACGACGAGGGCGTGGCGGTGCGCAACGGGCGCATTTATCGGCAGATCCCGCGCACGCATCGGGATATTCTGGTGGTGGACTGGAACGGAGACTTCCATATTATAGAGCGCCCGACGAAGGAAATGTGGGAACCGTACAAGGACCAGGCGCTGCATGCATTCAGCTTTGGCCCCGCGCTGGTGGTTGACGGCGTGCCGATGACTGATTCCAGCGATGTGACGCTGGACCTGGGCAAGAACAAAAAGACGCAGCGCATCGCCATCGCTCAGACTGGACATTTGCAGTACATGATCATTGCCACCGAGGGCCCGGAGAACAAGGGCTCCACCGGCGTAACGATCGTCGAAATGGCGCAGATCTGCGCCGGGCTTGGCTGCCAAAACGCCTACAACCTGGATGGCGGTTCCTCGTCCACCGTTGTCCTGAACAACCACAAGATCAACTCGCTCTCCTCCGGCAAGATCCGTCCCGTCGGCGACTGCATCTGGTTCGCTACGTTAGTCCCGTCGAAGTGACCAGCGGACGCAGAACCGGCTCCATGCTGCGCCGGGCTTGGAAGAAAATCAAAAAAGCAATTGCTCAGAGGGATGTTCCTTGATCAATTGCTTTTATTGTGGTCAGTCAAAGCTGCGCCAGAAGGCGTGAAATTCGTCACGGGTGAGGTCGCCGCCGTTGGAGAAAATGATGTAGTTCTCATTTCGCCAGGTGTAGGTGACCTGGGTGGGGACAAATCCGTTTCTGGCATAGAAGCCGATTCGGCGGGTGCGCAGGTCATCGGCGGCGTCGGGCGCGGGGCGCTCCAGGTCGGCGATGATGCGCTGACCAGGCTTCATCTCACGCAGTGCGGACAGGACACTTGCGCCAAGTCCCTGGTTTCGGCATGTCTCAACGATGGCGAAAAAGAGAATGTGCGTGATATCGTGCACTGTCAGCAGGCTGATCATGCCGCAGAAGGCGTCATCCGCATAGATGGCCAGCACCTCATTGCCGGGGCGGGAGAGCTGCACGTTCATCGGGACGATCTCGTTGCTGGGAAAGGTGTGCTCCATCAGCGTCAGCACCCGCGTATAATCGGGCGAATCGGGGGCATGGACCTGCCGGAAAGTCAGCGAACTCATTCCTCGTCCACCGGGCGATTGGCGCGCTCGGCGTAGAGCGTTACGAAATCGCGTTCCTCGCTGCCGACCTTGACGCCGACCATGGTGTCCAGGCTCACCGCGTGGATGGCCTTGAAGATGCTCTTTTCAATGTCCGGGTTTGTCTTTTTCAATTCGCGAAGAAGCAGCTTGATCTCCTGACGCTTGGAATCGCCCACGCCGTCCGCGGCCTGATGGGTGCGCTCCGTCAGCTTGCAGGCGCACTGGATAAATTCAAGATTGTTGTACCGCTGCCACTGGATGATGTCGTCCTCGTGGATGCAGTACATCGGGCGGATCAGCTCCATGCCTGGGAAGTTCTTGCTATGGACCTTGGGCGGCATGGCCTGCAGCTGGGCGCCGTAGAACATGCCGATGACAGTTGTCTCCACCACATCGTTGAAGTGATGGCCCAGCGCGATCTTATTGCAGCCCAGCTCCTGTGCCCGATCGTAGAGGAAGCCGCGGCGCATGCGGGCGCACAGATAGCATGGATTGCGCATGGCCTTTTCGGCCACGTCAAAAATGTCCGACTCAAATACCTTGATCGGGATCTGGAGCCGCGCGGCGTTGTCCTCGATCCGCTGGCGGTTGACGGGGTTATAGCCGGGGTCCATCACGATAAATTCCAGCTCAAAGGGCACGTCGCTGTGGCGATGCAGCTCCTGCATCAGCTTGGCCAGCAACATGGAATCCTTGCCGCCCGAAATGCACACGGCGATCTTATCGCCGGCCTGGATCATGTCATAGCGGCGGATGCCCAGCACAAATTTGCGCCACAGCTCCTTACGGAAGCGTTTATTGATGCTGCGCTCGATTAGCTCGCAGTCTGTCAGTTCACGTGCCATTCATTTTCCCCCATTTTCACAAACACTTGAAAACCTATCGACATTGTGGTAAAATGTCCTCATTAACAAGGAGGGATGCTGCATGAAGATTTCGACCCGGGGCCGCTATGCGCTGCGCATGCTGCTGGACATGGCCCAGAATCAGGACGCGGGCTGCGTTTCCCTCAAGGATATTGCGGAGCGCCAGGCCATCTCGAAGAAGTACCTGGAGCAGATCGCGCTGGTGCTGAGCCAGAACGGGATCCTTCGCGGCTCGCGCGGCCATATGGGCGGGTATCACCTGGTTGGCACACCTGCGGATTACACGGTTGCGGACATCATGCAGGCCATGGAAGGTTCTATGGCGCCGGTTTCCTGCCTGGAAGAATCGCCAAACGCCTGCCCGCGATGCGGCGAATGTCAGACGCTCCCGGTATGGGCCGGGCTGGATCAGCTCATCAATCGTTACCTGAGCAGTATTACGCTCCAGGACATTATGGACGGCAAGGTGACGCCTCCCGAAAACATGTGATTTCCGGCCCGCATTTCCTGCGGGCTTTTCTTATGCCCGGATCAGGTCGCGGACGACCTCGGCGGCGATCAGAAGTCCCATGGCAGACGGAACGAAGGCGGTGCTGCCGGGCGTGGCGCGGCGGCCGGTCTGCTCCTCGGTTGACTCCGGCTGAAGAGCCGGCTCGGTGGAGTAAGCGACCTTCAGACGCTCAATGCGGCGCTTGCGGCATTCGGTGCGCATCACGCGGGCCAGCGGGCAAGTTGCGGTCGTATAAATATCGGTGATGCACAGGCGGGAGGGGTCCAGCTTGTTGCCGGCGCCCATGGCGCACAGGATCGGCACGCCCAGGCGGGTGCAGCGGGTGATCAGCTCCAGCTTGGCGGTGACGGTATCAATGGCGTCGATCACATAATCATAGCGGGAAAGGTCAATCTGATCGGCGTTTTCCGGCATGTAGAACATGCGATAAGCGCCGACCTCGATATCGGGGTTAATGTCCCTGGCCCGGGCAGCCATCACATCGACCTTGTACTGACCGATGGTGGAGTGCAGAGCGATGATCTGACGGTTGAGGTTGGTGAGCGAAACGGTGTCGTTGTCGAACAGGTCGATTGCACCGACGCCGCTGCGTACCAGCGCCTCGGCCACATAGCCGCCGACGCCGCCCACGCCGAATACGGCCACGCGGGCTTGGGCGATTTTGTCCATGCCCTCCTGATGCAGGAGGAGCTTTGTCCTTGCAAACTGATCCATGATTCCGCCTCCACTCGATGTTCCGCCGTTTATCATACGCCATAAAGCCCAGCGTGTCAATAGGTTTAGCGCAGGGCGGGTTGACAGCAAATTTTGTCCATGATATACTTTCGCCATATCTAATGAGAAAGAAGGCATCCTATATGAATGAGATTTTTCATCGGGTAAGCATTCGCAAGTATACGGACCAGCCGGTGGAGGAGGAGAAGATCGAGCGGCTTTTGCGTGCCGCGATGGCCGCACCCTCCGCCTGCAACCAGCAGCCCTGGGAGTTTTATGTGGTGACGGACCATGATCTGATGGCGAAGCTGGCCGACAGCACGCCCTACACCAAGCCTGCGGGCCGCGCACCGCTGGTCATCGTTCCATGCAGCAGGACGGACTGTGCGGTCCCGAACTTTGCGCAGATCGACCTGTCCGCCGCCGTCGAGAATCTGCTGCTGGAGGTCGATCACCTCGGCCTCGGCGCTGTCTGGATGGGCATCGCACCCATGACCCAGCGCATGGCCTACGTTCACGACCTCCTTTCCATGCCTGACAACCTTGCCCCCTTCTGTCTGATTTCCATCGGCTATCCCGCCGAAATCCGCCCCCAGCAGGATCGCTACGACGAATCCCGCGTTCATCGTGTGTGACCGGGGGCTGTCGGTTGACATAGGTTCGCAAAAATAGCTTGCCCTGGGGTTCAATCCCTGGACAAGCTGTTTTTGTGTGTTGGTTGTGCGCTGCCGCGGCGCAGATCGCATTCCGGAACACAGCGCAGGGCCCTGGGGTCAAGCTCCCTGTGTCATACCTTAAACCTTAATCTGCTCGTATCCACCTTCAGCTCTCTCGCCTTGTTGAACATCAGCTCGATCAGTTTGGCGCGGGCGGCGCGTTCGGTAACGGCATCGGCGGCGATTTCAACGTAGAGATCGTGTGCGAGGGGAGTGTCATCATGGCAGACGAGGGAATAGAGGGGCTTTTCCGGGTTGGAATCGTTGTAGAACCACTCGACGTGGAGCAGAGATTGATCGTTCATGGGGTACGCCTCCTTAAAAACATTATAGCAGAGAGCGTGTGGGAAAACAAGGCAATTCGGCAGATTGCCCAAAATACAAAGTTTGAACAATTTTCCTATTGACAAATGACCATGATAGGTATAGAATAAAGTCAACCCAATGAGAAAGGTGAGTAAGTCCTCTCCCTTTCCTCCAAGAGAGCCGCAGGAGGTGGGATTGCGGCAGGAAACACAGGACTGAATGGACTTTCGAGGGCAAGCTGAAAGGGTGACTGCACCTGAGTATGTGAGCCGGAGCTGGACGCTTCGTTATCAAAGGTCGGCATATGGAAGTATGCGCTGAGAGAGTGTGTTGAATCACACTAAGCCGGGTGGCACCGCAGGAGTTTATACATCCTGTCCCAGCAGAAGAAAATCTTTTGCATGGGACAGGATTTTTGTTTACAAGAAGGAGGAAGGCGTACATGATCCGGAACGAGAGACGATGGCGCCGGCGCGCCGAGTGATTTGTGGAGAGTTTCTAAAGCGCAAGATAACAACATCAATGAATGAATGAATTTTGAAAGGAAGGTACCTGTTATGAAAAAGTTTGTTGCTCTGATCGCTGCCATGATGATGCTCCTGACCACCGCGTCCTTCGCTTCTGCCGAGAACACCTATACCGTCGGCATCTGCAACTATGTCGATGATGCTTCCCTGAACCAAATCGTTGAGAACATTGAGGCCCAGCTGGCCGCCATCGGCGAGGCCCAGGGCGCGATGTTCAACATCAAGTATGACAACTGCAACGCCGACGCGAACGTGCTGAACCAGATCGTGGCGAACTTCATCGCCGATCAGGTGGACCTGATGGTCGGCGTGGCGACCCCTGTTGCCATGACCATGCAGGGTGCGACCGAAGAAAACCAGATCCCCGTGATTTTCGCTGCCGTGTCTGATCCGCTGGCCGTCGGCCTGGTCGATTCCCTCGAAGCACCCGGCGCCAACATCACCGGCACCTCTGACTACCTGGACACCACCGCTGTGCTGAACCTGATCTTCGCCCTGAAGCCCGAAGCCAAGAAGATCGGCTTGCTCTACGATATCGGCCAGGATTCCTCCGCTACCCCCATCGCTGAAGCCAAGGCTTACCTGGACGCCAAGGGCATTGCCTATGTCGAGCGCACCGGCACTAACAACGACGAAGTCCTGCTGGCTGCCCAGGCCCTGGTGATGGACGGCGTGGACGCTGTGTTCACCCCCACCGACAACACCATCATGACCGCCGAGCTGGCCATCTATGAGACCCTGGCCGAGGCTGGCATCCCCCACTTCACCGGCGCTGACTCCTTCGCCCTGAACGGCGCTTTCCTGGGCTACGGCGTTGACTATGCCAACCTGGGCGTCGAGACGGCCAACATGATCGCCGACGTGCTGCTGAATGCCAAGAACCCCGCTGAGGTTCCCGTCATGACCTTCGACAACGGCACCGCCACCGTCAACACCGACATCTGCGAGGTGATGGGCCTGGACTTCGACGCCGTTGCCGAGACCTTCGGCCCCTTCTGCACCAAGGTGCAGCCCATTGTGACCGCTGAGAGCTTCGGCGATCTGCAGTAATCACAAGCGAAAACAAAATGCATATGGTGTGCCGGAGCAGGGCTCCGGCACACTTGTGCATATTCAGAAAACGAGAGGAAGAACCCCATGAACGCAATCCTGACCCTTGTGCAGACGGCACTGGAGCTGGGCCTTATCAGTTCGCTGACCGTGCTGGCATTGTTCCTGAGTTACTCGATGCTGAACGTGTGCGACTTGTCCACGGACGGCTGCTTTACGCTGGGCGCGGCGGTAGGCGCAATGGTCGCTGTGGCCGGTCATCCGTATCTGTCCATCCCGGCGGCCATGGCGGCGGGCATGCTCTCCGGCCTGGTGACGGCGGTGCTGCAAACGCGCATGGGCGTCAACAGTCTGCTGGCCGGTATTGTGGTCAATACGGCGCTGTACTCGGTGAACATCGCAGTCATGGGCCGCTCCTCCCAGGTCAACATGAACAAGACTACGACAGTCTTTACGGCCATGCAGGGCCTGCTCAAGGGGACGCCGCTGCAAAACTACTATAAGCTCATCGTCATCGTGATCGCAGTGGCGGCGGTGGTCGTGTTCCTGTCGCTGTTCCTGCGCACCAAGCTGGGCCTGGCCATCCGTGCGACGGGCGATAATCCCGACATGGTGCGTTCATCCTCGATCAATCCGGTCTTTACCACGACGGTCGGTCTGTGCGTGGCGAATGCGTTTACCGGTCTGTCCGGCTGCCTGCTGGCACAGTACAACAAGTCTGTGAACATCGACATTGGCTCCGGCATGCTGACGGTCGCGCTGGCGTCGCTGCTGATCGGCGGCGCGTTCCTGGGCCGCGGCGGCGTTCCGCTGCGTGCCATTGGCGCGGTGCTGGGCGCATTCATCTTCCGACTGGTGTACACCATCGCCCTGCGCTTTGATATGCCGGCCTTCACGCTGAAGGCGGTTTCCTCCGTGATCGTCGTGATCGCGATCTGCGGCCCGTATATCAAGTCGCAGTGGCCGATGCTGCGCCGCCGGATGGGTCTGCGCGGGAAGGGAGGTCGATGAGCGATGCTGAAGCTGGAGCATGTATCCAAGACGTTCAATGCGGGCACGGTCAATGAGAAAAAGGTGCTGATCGATCTGTCACTGCACGTGGCGCCAGGTGATTTCATCACGCTGATCGGCGCGAACGGCGCAGGCAAATCGACGCTGTTCAATGCGATCTCCGGCAGCTTCTATACCGACGAGGGCACCATCACGCTGGATGGCAGGGACATTACGCTGATGCCGGAGCATGAGCGCTCAAAGACCATTGGCCGTCTCTTTCAGGACCCGATGCGCGGCAGTGCGCCGAACATGAGCATTGAGGAAAACCTGGCGTTGGCAGCGGGCCGCGGCGGATGGCTCAGCCATGTGACCCGCGCGGACAAGAAGGAATTCCGCGACCGGCTGGCGCTGCTGGAAATGGGCCTTGAAAACCGCATGAAGCATCCGGTGGGCCTGCTCTCCGGCGGCCAGCGACAGGCGCTGACGCTGATGATGGCCACCTTCAATCCGCCCAAGCTGCTCCTGCTGGACGAGCACACCGCCGCCCTTGACCCGGCGACCGCCGAGAAAGTGCTGGAGCTGACGAAGAAGATCGTGGCTGATGGTCATCTTACCTGCATGATGGTCACGCACAACATGCAGTCGGCGCTGGAGCTGGGCAACCGTACCCTGATGATGAATCAGGGCCAGGTGATCCTGGACATTGCGGGCGAGAAGCGTTCGAAGCTGACCGTGGCGGATCTGCTGGAGCAGTTCCGGATCGCGTCGGGCAAGGCGCTGGACAACGACAGAATGCTGCTTGCATAAGCGAAAAAGGCCGCGCTTAGGAGTACAGCCTCAGACTATTGATCTTCCTAAATAAACAATCATAAGGGAAGGATAGGAATCACCATGAAGTTTCCCAAAGTCCTCGCCGCCTTGACCGCCGCCACAATGATGACTACCGGCAGATCGTCCCCGGCCTCGCCGAAAGTGCTGCTGAGAATGCTTCAGCGCAGGTCAGCCATGTATCCGTGACCTGTCATCCGGCCAATGATCATTATCTGAGCCTGGCCTTCGACTTTTCCGCAAACGGAGCGGAGTATACAGCCTTTGTGACCGGCATCCGCAGCGCTTCGGAGTCCGAGGAGTGGGCGGATGCTCTGGCGCAGACAATAGCCGGGCATTTCGCCCGGGGCGCAAAGCTGCGCATTGCCAATCAGAGCACCGGAAAGGCCGACGAGTATGTGGAGGCAGCCATTGATCTGATGGATGCTGAAAAGCAGAATCTCTGGAAGGCCCCTGAGTGGGAGACTGGCGAAGTGCCTGCGTTCAGCAGCGACACCGAGCTTTGCTGGGCCGCTTCCGCTTCCAACGCGCTGGAGCTTCCCGGCTGGGCCAGAGCGGTGACTGAGCTGAATCCCGGCAAGGTGGATTTCAAGAGCGAGGACGACGTTTTTGCCTATTTTGCCGATCAGTTTACTGATTCTGGCTCTTTGGCCATCGTTGGCGAGAACTGGTTCCTGAACGGCGCCAACGCAGATCAGGCGGTCGATCCGGACACCGGTGCAGTCCAGTTCGGCAAATATCACTGGCGCGGCGCTCAGCTGCTGACGGAGGGAAGCGGCCGACTGGCTGCTGACTACTGCGCCGCAGCCGTCACCAGCAGCGACTACGACGCCGATTCTGCCGGCGCGGCGAGCTACGCCACGATCACCGGTCTGGGTCAGGCCGCCGACGCCTTGGAGAAAGGCTATGGCGTTTCGCTGGGCGTGGAGTTTGTCTCGGAGATGGGCGGACATGATCTGTGCCTGACGGGCTTTATTCGCGAAAAGACCGCAGAGGGCATGGTCAAAGCGATTTTCCTTGCCGATTCCGACAACGACGCTGCCAAATATGATTATGCCGATCAGGAGGCTGCGCAGCTGGCCGGTCCCCGGAGTGAGCGCGTGAACAGCTTCGAGATGTATCCCGTCAAAGCAACCACGTTCGGCGATGATCTGGCCGCTGTGAGCGTCACAGGCTTCTGGATGCACCCCGAGACAGAGACGGCCATCACCGACATCATGACCATTATGCCCTACGCCGCCGGGCTGCCTGTGGAAACCGTTGGCACCAGGGACGTGTACGCCTCCCCGGACCTGGTTGCCAAGGAGGTCCTGGTTGGCGAAGATTACTCGCGCTATACGCAAGCCAAGACTGGCGACACCGTGAAGCTCTGTACCGACCTCAGCAACCAGAGCTATGTTCGCGTGACCAATGAAGCCTCCGCCACGGCAACCCTCTGCTATCACATTACGCGGGACGGCGCGGCCTATGACGCTGTGACAAGGGTTGTGACGCTCTCCGGCAGTCAGCTGCTCCCCATGAGCTCCGATCGTGACGGCACCGAGGTCATGTATACCTTCCAGGAGCCCGGCGTCTATGAGATCTCCGTCGAGATTGTGCGCGTTTCGGTTGCTGGCAGCGACATTCGCGAGGCCTATGTGCAGAACAATCTGCTGCATTACGCCAGAGTGACTGTGACGCAGCCTGATTGATCTTCTTTGCCGCCTGCTGATCCATCCGTTGAAAAGCCGAAGCATCATGCCGATACGGTTGAGCAGCACTGCACTCACCGGACCTGAACTTCCCGGAGCATTGACCTGTGTGCTCTGGGGGCTGGTTATCTTAAATGGCGTGATTCTTTCGATCCATGCGAAGAAAAAGGGCTGATTTCCATCAATTCCAAACGAAAAGCCGCTCCGGTCAGCTCCGAAGCGGTTTTTCGTTTACCCAATGTTCATCAGCGAATACTGGTGCTCATACGCCTTGACCAGCGAGGCATACAGCGGATTCTGTGCGCGAACATCGCCCAGGTATTCGTGCAGATCCAGGCGCGACTGCCCCTGCTCCATGATACGGCCAGCAATGTTGGAGCAATGGGCAGCCACGCGTTCCATGTCTGTCAGCAGATCGGTCAGCACAAACCCCGCCTCGATGGAGCAGTTGCTGCTTTGCAGACGCAGCACGTGGCGGGTCCGCAGCTGATCCTTCAGCATGCAGATGACCTCCTCCAGCGGCTCCACTCGGGCGGCAGAGGTCACGTCGTTTTCCAGGAAGGCCTTGCGCGTCAGCGCGACAATCTCCCGCACGGCATCCTCGATCACCTGCATCTCGGCTTTTGCTTCGTCGGAGAAATGCAGCTGTTTCGCGTCGATCTCCTCGGCAGAAATGACGATGGATACCGCATGGTCAGAGATGCGCTCAAAGTCCGAAATCATGCACAGCAGCTCGGCGGAGAGGTTGCTGTCCTCCTCATTCATCGGGTGGCTGGACAGCTTCACCAGATAGTTGCCCAGCATGTCCTCGTATTTGTCAGAGGCATCTTCAAGGCTGCGCACTTTTTCGGCTGCGGCCTCGTCCATCTTGTGCGGCAGCGGGAGCGCGTCAATAATGGCCTTGATCGCTGTTTCTGCCAGCTCACCGGCTACCGCACGGCAGCGGGTGATGGCAATGGCAGGGGAGGACATCAGGCGCTCATCCAGCTGCGTGGCCGTACCGGCGGCGGCGCTTTCCGGAACGATGAGGAAGGCCAGCTTTTCCAGCGCTTTGGTCATCGGCAGCATCAGCAGCGTACACAGCACATTGAATACCGAGTGAATGACGGCAATGCTCATCTGATTGGCCGGGAGCGCTGTAAAAGCAAATTGGAATATACCGTCCACCAGGCAGAACACCGCCAGCCACACCAGCGTTCCGATGACATTGAAACACAGATGCACGATGGCCGCGCGACGGGCATTGCGGTTTGCACCCACCGAGGACAGCAGTGCGGTCACGCAGGTGCCGATATTCTGACCCATGATGATCGGGATCGCCGCACCGACGGTCACCTGACCAGTAGAGGACAGAGCCTGCAAAATACCCACCGACGCAGACGAGGACTGGATGACCGCGGTCAGCACCGCGCCTGCCGCCACGCCCAGCACAGGATGCTGAAACATCACCAGGATATTGGCAAAGGCAGGCACATTTTTCAGCCCGGCCACCGCGCCGCTCATGGTCTCCATGCCGAACATCAGGGTAGCAAAACCCAGCAGGATGGTGCCGGTATCCTTGCGCTTGCTGTTCTTTGCGGTCATGTAGAAGATGACGCCCATGAGTGCCAGCATCGGCGTGAAGGAGCTGGGCTTGAGCAGGCGCACAAACAGGTTGCTGCTCTCCAGGCCGCTCAGGCTCAAGATCCAGGCTGTGACCGTGGTGCCGATGTTGGCACCCATGATGACATTGATGGCCTGGGTCAGCGTCATCAGCCCGGAGTTGACAAAACCAACGACCATGACCGTTGTGGCAGAGGACGACTGGATGATGGCCGTCACGCCCAGGCCGGTGAGCAAACCGACCCACTTGCCGGTGGTCAGCTTGCCAAGCAGCGCTTTGAGGCTGCCGCCTGCGCGCTTTTCCAGCGCTTCGCCCATCAGGTTCATGCCGAACAGGAACAGGGATAAGCCGCCCACAAGGGTCAGCACATTAAACAGATCCATGGTCATTCCTCCGAATCATTGTCTACATTCATCAGGTAAATGCTGCTGCCCAGCAGGCCGTGAAACATCACCGGATAGCCCACAAAGCAGATGAGCCAGTCCATCGAGTTCAGCGCAAGCGGTCGAACGATCAGCCAGACAATGAGCCCGATCAATCCGGCAATGATGCAATTCAGTATCCGAAAGCACCAGTAGCGGCGTTCCCTGGTGGTCGGCTCCACCAGCAGACCGCTGAGCTCCCATAATGTACGCATGGGTTTCACCTCGGTACCATTCAAGCAGATGAATGTAAAATCCAAAACCACGTTTACGTTAAATGTTCGTAAAATCGGCAAATATGCGCAAAAAAAGAGCGCCTCATGCTTGAAGCGCCCCATGGATCAGAAAATGATGGTGATGGCTGTACCAGTACCAGGCTCGCTGTGCAGGTCAATGTTTGCGTGGTGCAGCTGCGCGCCGTGCTTCACGATGGACAGCCCCAGACCTGTGCCGCCCATGGCGCGGCTGCGGCTCTTGTCCACGCGATAGAAGCGCTCGAAGATGCGCTGCTGCTCATCTGCCGGGATGCCGATGCCCGTATCCTTCACCGTGACATGGACATGCCGCTGGATCTGCGTCACCTGCACGGTCACACTGCCGCCGTCCCGATTATACTTGATGGCATTATCGCACAGGTTGTACAGCATCTCGCGCAGCACATGGGGCACGCCGATGACCGACTGGCTGCTGCCGGTGAGGTTCAACGTAACGTGCCGCTCGTCGGCCACCATGCGCAGGTCATCCAGCACATCGCCTGCCATCCGATACAGATCGACCTGCTCCTGCTCAAAGCGGCCTTCGGCCTCGTCCAGCTGGGACAGGTTGATAATATCGCCAATGAGCGCGATGAGCCGCTGGCTTTCCCGATAGATGGTGGCTGCGGCATCCTTTGTTTTTTCCGGCGGCAGCATGCCTTCCTTCATCAGCTCCGCATAGCCGGAGATGGAGGTCAACGGCGTTTTCAGCTCATGGGACACATTGGCCGAAAATTCTCGGCGCAGCGCTTCACGGTCTGTGCGCTCGGTAACATCCAGCAGCAGGATCACCGCGCCGGACAAGTGGCCGTCGGAGGATACCGGCGTGGCGATCATCTGCCAGGACATGGTGCCGAAGGGCAAGATCGCCTCATCCTTGATGCCGGCCAATGCGGATTCCGCTGCGGTGATGATCCGCGGTTCACGGCATGCCTTGCGGAGCAAAATCGGCTGCCTGCTGTCGTCCATCTTCAGCAGCTCAAACGCCGCATGGTTGCCGGACAGCACCTCCATGCGCGTGGATACCAACAGGAAGCCCTCGCTCATGTTCTCGGTGATGGCAGTAAATTCATGCTGGCTCTGTACCAGCTGCTCCATCTGCTCGCGGATCGTCCGGTTCTGCTGCTGGATGCGCTCCACCAGCGGGGACAACTCTGGGTAGACCTCATTCATTCGCGGCGCATCCAGGTCAACGGCGTTGATGGGCTTCACCAGCTGCGAGGACAATCGTGCAGCCAGCACGACGCACAGCAGCGCCATCACCAGCAGAATACTGGCGATCAAGGGCAGGCTGCTCATCACGGCAAACAGCGCAGACCTTTGCGTGTAGGCCACGCGCAGCACCGTACCGTCGTCCAGCCGCGTGGCATAATACAGCGTGCGTTCCATCATCGTTTCGGACTGGTGGATATTCTGGCCGCTGCCCTCGGCCAATGCCTGAGCGATCTCCTTGCGGTCCAGATGATTCGCCATCGCGGCGGCATTTGCCTCATTGTCAAACAGCACGGTGCCGTCTGCGGCAATGTGTGTCAGGCGCAGATTTGTTTCCAGCGATGACAGCCAGGGGTCACCGGCGTTTGCATAACCCTGCTGGGCAAGCACTGCTTCCTCTGCCAGCTGACGGAAGGTCTGCCGTTCGGACTGACCCGCCATCACCGCCACCAGGCAGGCGCAGGACAGGAACGCCGCCAGCAGGCCAACCAGCAGAAAATTCAGGAACAATTTGCGTTTCATGCCATCGCCTCGATCTTATAGCCCACGCCGCGCACCGTGCTGATCATGTCGCCCGCAGCGCCCAGCTTGCTTCGCAGGGTGCGGATATGGACGTCCAGCGTGCGATTCTCCCTCGGGAACTCGCCGCCCCATACGCGATCCATCAGCGTGCTGCGGGGAATAACTTGCCCGGCATTCATCATCAGCAGAGCCAGCAGCTCAAACTCCTTATAGGTCAGCACGATCTCTGATCCGTTCACCGTGACCTTGTGATAGGCAATGTCCAGCAGGATCGCGCCGATGCGGTATTCGTCCGGCGTCTGCTCCTTTTCTGTGCGGCGCAGCACAGCACGAATGCGTGCCAGCAGCTCCATCATGCCGAAGGGTTTTGCCACAAAATCATCCGCGCCGCTGTCAAGGCCCAACACCTTGTCAAATTCGGTGTTCTTCGCCGTCAGCATAATGACCGGCACGCTGCGCCAGCGGCTATTGGTACGCAGCCTTTTGAGGATCGTCAGGCCGTCCTCCTCGGGCAGCATAATGTCCAGCAGGATCAGCTCGGGCAGCTGCGCCTCCATGGCCTTCCAGAAATCAGAGGGACGCTCATAACCTGTGATCGTCATGCCCTGGCTCTCGACGGCATAGGTGACCAACTCGCGGATGCCGGCGTCGTCCTCAAGGATGTAGATCAAGACTGTCGCCTCACTTTCAACGGGATAGAGGCATTATACAGCGGCAATGTTAAATCTGAAAGATGAGTTATGTAAAATCCATGTTAAATCTGCTGAAAGCTGAAAACGTATGGTATTTGTTGACGATCCGATGCCGTGCATGGAGCGTGGTTTTTCGCAGGATTCCGGGGCACAAAACCTCACTTTTGCAAAGCAATGCGCCTGCCCGGAGAGAAAGGCTGGCCGGGCAGGCGCGAATGGTGTGTCAGAAATGGATCGGGATGATCAGAACTTCAGGAACCAGGTGGACAGATAACCGGTCTTGCCGTCAACCTCGACCTTGCACCAGTCGGTGCCGTGCTCCAGCACGGTGACCTTCGTGCCGACAGGCACAGTGCCCTGGATGCTGGCGTTTTTGAGGTTTGGTTCAGAGCGGAAGTTGACGATCTTGCCGCCGTTGATGTTGAAGGTGGTGGCTGTGGTGGGCGTGGACGGCGCGGACTCGTCGGTCAGCTTCAGGTACTTGGTCATCATGTAGCCGACCTTGCCGTCAGCGGTCACGACCTTGCACCAATCGCCCTGCTGGGCAGTGACAGTGACCTTCGCGCCGTTGCGGTAATAGGCCAGGACCTTGGCGTCCAGGGACGCGGTCTGGCGCAGATTCAGCACCTGGGTATCCTTGGGATTGTTGACCACGGCGATCTTGCCGACGGGTTTCTGATCGACGATGGCGGCGCCGAAGTTCAGGTACTGGGTGGCCATGAAGCCTTCCTTGCCGTCAAGGGAAACGCGGCTCCAGGCCGTGCCCTTTTGCAGAACGGTCACGCTGGCCTTCTCAGCGGCGGTGGCGATGATCTTGCTGGACAGGCTGGGTTCCTCGCGCATGTTCAGACCTATGCCGGTGTTGGTGCGGACGGTGGCGGCCTTCTTGCTGACGGCGCTGTTCAGATACTTGCTCATCATGTAGCCGGTCTTGCCGGAGACAAAGACCTTGCTCCATTCCGCGCCGCTCTCGGTGATCTCCACCAGCGTGCCGGTGGGATACTGTCCCAGAACCTTCGCTTCAAGGGATGCCGTCTCGCGCAGATTCAGCGCGCCGCCCTGTACCAGGGCGCTGTTAGCAGTGTCTGCCAGGGACCAGACCGGGGACAGGGTCAGGGCCGCCGCCGCGGTCAGGCTGGCGACCTTCTTGATGTTTTCGTGCTTCATTCCAAAGCCTCCTTTTGCTTGTCGGGCGCTGTCAAGCAGCGCTCTCACCCAAACAACGGGGAAGCCGGGAACTGCAATGCCGGCAGATTCCGGCAGACCTGGAACCCGTCTGGAACTGTAGGAAGAACATGGATACACAACACTGACAAATCCAGTCCGTGCCTAACATGTCATGGAAGAATTTTCTGCGCCGCTTAAACGGAAGCACCACAAACCTATACACCCTCAGCCGAAATCAAGCCGCACGAAAACGCAATTGTTCAAGGGTTGGGCCCCTGAACAATCGCGTTTTCGATCCTCAATCAAGTGTCATGCGCCATCCTCCAAGCGCCAGCAAGTCATCGGAGAAGGCCGAGCCTGGCGCAGAATGGGTCCAGGGGCTGTGCCCCTGGCGGAGTCCAGAGGCAGCGCCTCTGGTCGCGCCACAGCGCGAAACCCCAGCGGGTCCAGGGCCACATTGCGGCCCTGGTAGGGATCCAGTGGGCGACGCCCCCCTGGCTTGACAAATGAAGCGGGGAATGGTATTCTGCTGCATGAAAGGGGAGGCGAGAGAATGGGTGGATTGCTGGCGGCAATTGTCGTATGCCTGGCGGTGTGCCTGATCCTGATCGTGCGGATGCGGGGCGAACATGAACGGCAGCGGGAATTGGTGGCGAGAATGCGTCAATCGGAGCTGTACGGTCATCTTTACCCGGAATTGAAGCGCAGCGAGGAACGGATGATCGAGACGATCATCGTACGGCCGGAACAGCTCTCGATTCGTTATCTGCTGCCGATGGGTGATATCAAGGTGTGTACCTTTGACGCCATCGGCTTCGATCCCATTGAGCAGGAGCCGCTTTACGCACTGGCGCAGGCCATTGCGGTGGATGTGCCGCAGCTGCGAGAGCATCGCGATTATCATTTCATCACGCATACGGAGCATAAGCCGGACGGGACGCCCTGGCACTGGTATGAGTACGGGATCACCACTGACTGCAAGGACGAATTGCTGCGCAGTGTGCCGGAGCAGCGCGACATGGATAACATAGCATAATAAGCAAAGGCCGCGGTCTACCATGGATCGCGGCTTTTTGCATGCAAAAACCGTCCGAAAGCAGTGCTTCCGGACGGTGAAAGAACGGATCACAGGGCGTTGACCAGATCGAACAGCTCCTGATTGAAAACGCGCTCTTCCTTCAGGGCGGTGTCGATGGACATGTAGAAGACCTTGCCCTCGCGCATGCCGATGACCTGATTGCTGATGCCGTCGCGCAGCAGACGGACGGCCAGGTTGCCGGCCTCGAAGGCAAAGGCGCTGTCGCGAGCGGTGGGCTCGGCGCCGCGCTGGGTGTAGCCAATCACGGTGGAGCGGACCTCGACATTGCCGCACATGCGCTTCATGATGGAGGCGAAGCGGTTGGCGCTGATGGGCTCGCCCTCATAGCAGCGCTTGCCGTGGCTGTTCAGGAAGGTGTACATGTCGAAGGGCTCCATGGACTCCCAGCAGCCCTCGGCCACGATGATGGTGGCGCGGGTGTTGCCCTTGGCCAGCTGCATGTTCAGATGCTGAGCCACGTCCTCAACACGCCAGCGGACCTCGGGGCACAGCACGATCTCAGCGCCGGTGGAGACGGCGGTGGTCAGAGCGATATCGCCGCAGTGACGGCCCATGACCTCGACCACGTGGGGACGGTCATGGCTGCGGGAGGTGGCGCGGATGGCACGGACGGCGTTCACACACACGTTGACGGCGGTGTCGTAGCCCAGGGTCATCTCGGTGTAGGCCAGGTCGTTGTCAATGGTGCCGGGAATGCACACGCAGGGAATGCCCAGCTGGCACAGATACTCGGCACCGTGGAAGGAACCGTCGCCGCCGATGACAACCAGACCGTCGATGCCCATAGCGCGCAGGGTGTTGGCAGCGATCTCACGCCAGGCGGGATCGTGGAACTCCATGCAGCGGGCGGTACGCAGGTAGGTGCCGGGCATGTCAGCGATGTCCAGGACCGTGTCCAGGTGCAGCTCTTCCATATCGTCGAAAATGCTGGTACTCTTGCGCAGCAGACCATTATAGCCGCGCTTGATGCCCACCAGAGGCATATTATACAGGGCAGCGCTCTTGGCAACAGCCATGACCGCAGCGTTCATGCCGGGGCTGTCGCCGCCGCTGGTCAGCACACCAATCTTTCTCATGGTACATTCGCTCCTTTTAGTAAGGGGATGATCCCCTGATTGCAAAATTGATAACAAACCACTGCTAAGTATATCATAGCAGGGCCCCACTTTCAAGGGGTAGCGTCCGAATCGGAATGAATTTTTTCTTGGAGATAATTGCAAAAAGCGGATCAGAAGGGCAGCCGCAGATCGTCCCGGCGGACCTTGTCCCAGGAGAAAAGCGGGATCAGCTGCTCCAGGGAGGCGGGCCGCCATTCATCCAGCAGGCCGCAGGCATAGGCCAGAGCGCCCAGCAATTCATCGGGCGTATATCGCTGCGCCAGCGCTGTCAGATCGAGATCCTTGTCGCGCTTGGCCAGGCGACGGCCGTCGTGATCTGTCAAGAGGGGAATGTGATAATAGGCGGGGATTTCCGCGCCGAGCTGCTCAAGAAGATACATCTGACGCGGCGTGGAGGAGAGAATGTCGCGCCCGCGGACAACCTCATTGACGCCGGAAAGCATGTCGTCGATCACCACCGCCAGCTGATAACCGAAAAGCCCATCGGAGCGCTGAATGACAAAATCGCCGCAGTCGCGGGAAAGATTCTCCGATTGACTGCCGAAAAGCCCATCGGTGAACGTGACGTCACGGTCCGGAACGTGCAGACGCATGGCCGGTTTGCGCAGCTTGCAGAGCGCGGCTGCTTCGGCGGCGGTCAGGCTGGCGCAGGTGCGGGGATAAATGAACTGTGTGTCGCCCAGATTTGGCGCGGCGCTGGCGTGCAGCTGGGCCCGGGTGCAGAAGCAGGGATAGACCAGACCCGCGCGGGTCAGCATGTCCAGATAATGCCGGTACACGTCGGAGCGCTGACTCTGCCAAAGCGGTTCCTCGTCCCATGTGAAGCCCAACCAGCGCAGATCCTCGATCGCCTGGTCGGCCAACCGTTTGGGGCAGCGCGGGATATCCAGGTCCTCAATGCGCAGCAGGAAGCGTCCGCCTGCATGCCTGACCGACAGATACGCCAGCATGGCGCACAGCACATTTCCCATATGCAGCCGTCCGCTCGGCGTCGGCGCGAAGCGTCCCACCACCAAATCCGCCATTCTTCACACTCCCTAAAAAGCAATCATCACCATTCCATCGGCCATGCAGCAAGCAAGATACATGGAGCCAAGACAGCCCCGCGCTCTCAACAAACAGCAAAGACAACAGCCATGGAGCCACACAAGCTGCGGTGCAGAAAGGGGTCAAGGGGTCTGTGACCCCTTGCAGGTCCAGGGCGGCGCCCTGGTCGCGCCACAGCGCGAAACCCCTTCGGGTGTCCAGAGGGCCGCCCTGCGGCCCTTTGGCAGGGTCCAGGGGCAGCGCCCCTGGAATCGTCCCCTCAATTATACTAATCTTCTCCATTTCATACAAGAAGGAAAAAATGCATTCATACAGAATTGTACAAAGGATTTGTCCCAAAGGAGGTACGAAGGTGGAGAAGAAGGACGCGAAGAATGCGCTTTATCGGTTGATTTTTGTGACGACGCTGCCGATCGTGATCCAGAACCTGCTGGATTCGGCGGTCAACATGGCGGATGTGGTCATGATGAATATGGTGAGCCAGGAGG
>R21__coassemble_705_pt1 | contig 26174 bp, 17 predicted proteins | sample R21__metabat2_low_PE_059 | metagenome-assembled genome bin R21
CCTAGACACCCTGATTAAGAGTCAGGTGCTCTACCAACTGAGCTAATGGTGCATACCATTTTGTTGACAGCCGGTCAACGAGGTATATGATACCACACTTCCGGAAAAAGTCAAGACCTTTTTCAAGATTTTTTTCTTTTCCCACGAACTCCATTTCTCCCGCAAAAAACCGCCTGTCCCAACAGAGACAGACGGTTGATTGCCGGTAGGATTACTCCTGAACAGGAGCGCCCATGGGGCACACGGCAGCGCAAGCGCCACACTCAATGCACTTGGCAGCATCGACCACATACTGGTTCTCGCCCTCGGTGATCGCTTCAACGGGGCAGCCCTCAACGCAGGCGCCGCACTTGATGCAAGCATCAGTAATCTTGTAAGCCATGACAGTTTCCTCCTTTGTTCGGTTTCCCTGCCGAACTACGTACATTCAGCTGGTGATTATGAAAATTATATCACGTCGACCACGCTTTTTCAAGATGGTACACAAAAATTCTTTGCAGAAATCAGTTAGTTTTACCAAACCATCTGCCAAAGACAATTATTCTTCGTCAAGCACCTCTGCACCGCTCGTTTCAGTGGAAGCGGAGATTTGCTCGGCTTCATCACCCTTCGCAGCACGCATGGCCCGTTCAAGCGCCGCCTTCCAGGCATTTGCGTTGTTCTGGGGCTGCTGGGCGGGCTTTTCCGTCGTCTGCTTGACAGGCGCCTTTTCTTCTTCGGCAGTCACCTGGACAGGCGCAGCCTTTTCAGGCCGCGGACGCCGCTGGCGGGCAGGCTGATCGTTTCGCTCACTGCGCTGTGGACGCTGCGCCTCACGCTTCTCCTGTGCGGGCTTCTCCGCCGCGGCAGCCGCTTCCTCAGATTCTTCATTCTCCTGCTTTACAGGCTCGGACTCCGCATTGCGGAACACCGGCATGTCAGCCTGCTGGCGGGATGCTTCTGACTTGCCGGAAACCTGCGCCAGCTCCTCCAGGGTGAAATCTTTCAGTTCGCTGGTGTCGCCCTTCTGCACACGGACGCGAACGCTTTCCTTGATGACGTTCAGGTCCCACACGGTTCCGGGGCCGTCAGGCGTCATGATCTCACGACCGATCTTGGGCATGCGCTTGCGGGTCTGCTCGTAGTTATCCTCCTCATACTTGAGGCAGCACATCAAACGGCCGCATACGCCGCTGATCTTAGTGGGGTTCAGGGACAGATTCTGTTCCTTGGCCATCTTGATAGACACCGGCTGGAAATCCCCCAGGAAAGCGCCGCAGCAAATCGGGCGTCCGCACGGTCCAAGACCGCCGAGCATCTTCGCCTCGTCGCGAACGCCAATTTGACGCAGCTCAATGCGGGTCTTGAACACGCTTGCCAGGTCCTTGACCAGGGAACGGAAGTCAACGCGGCCATTCGCCGTGAAATAGAAAAGGATCTTGCTGTTGTCGAAGGTGTACTCGACGCTGACCAACTTCATGTCCAGCTTATGTTCGCCGATTTTCCGCTGGCAGATCGTATAGGCTTCCTTCTCCGCGATCTTGTTGTCCTTTTCGTGCTGAATGTCCTGCGCAGAGGCGATTCGCACGACCTTCTTCAGCGGCGCAGTCAGCTGCTCATCGTTCATCTCATGCACAGACGTTACCACTTCGCCCAGTTCAATGCCCCTGGCCGTTTCAACCACCACAAAATCGCCGGGCGTCGGCCAGTTGGCGCCGGGATCAAAAAAATACAGCTTGCCGGCGTTCTGAAAGCGAACGCCAATTACATTGACCATCGGTTCTTTTCCTCCATCAGGCGAAGCAGCAGCCGCTCGACCACCGCCTGCCATGTTACCTGATTCATTCTGAGCTTCCGCGCCTCCGCCACGCTGTCCAGCAGACGGACAAACGCCGAAAGCTCCGCGTCCTTCGCTGCGCGCTGCCACTGCTGCGGATAGGCGGACAGGCTCGCCTGCGTCTGCTGCCCCAGCCGGACCAGCATCAGCGTCCGGATCATATCCTCCACATCGTCCAAAAGCTCGTCAGACTTTTCCCGCTTATCCTTCCATGCATTGGATACGCGCAGGATACCGCTTCGATCCTCCAGTGCAAAGAAATCACGCATAATCTCCGCTCGTCGCTGCCAATAGGCCTCGTCCGACGCTACCGCGATGGCTTGTCCTATCGAGCCGCCGCAGACGCGCAGCGCCTCCCGCTGTCGCTCCTGACTGACGCCCTCCTTGGACAGCACGTTCAGGATCACTTCGTCCGGCCAGGCATGCAGTTTGATCTGACGACAGCGGCTGACGATTGTGGACAGCAAAAGGCTGGGACTATCTGTAAGCAGCAGAAAAACAGTTCCTTCGATGGGTTCCTCCAGCGTCTTGAGCAGCGCATTCTGCGCACTGGCATTCATTTTATCCGCCTGCTCGATCCGAACGATCCTGCGACCGCCGGCAAACGTATGCTCGCCGCAGATGCGCACGACCTCCCGGATGTCATCGACCGGGATGATGCTTTTGCCCGACGCCTGGTCCGAATTGACGACCTTGCCCGGCTGAACGGCGATCACATCGGGATGGTTGTTCTCCATTACCTGAACGCACGCAGGGCAGACGCCGCAGGGCTTCCGTTCACCCGTACACATCAGGTGCTGCGTGATTGCCCGGGCCAGCGTACGTTTACCCACGCCTGCCATGCCGCTGATCAGATAAGCATGGACAAATGTCCCCTCATCCAGCGTATGAACAAGCCCGTCCCAGACCGCTCCCTGCGGCGCAAAGTCCGCCAGACGTATCGTCTCTGCCACAGACAAATCCCCTCTTGCGCACAATTACATCTTCACGAACTGCTCGACCGGCAGCACAAACACCGTCGCGCCGCCAACCGTCACCTCAATGGGATAATGCGAATAGCCAGTGCCCGAGGTGCCGAGCATCGGCGAGGTTGCAGCGGTCATCTGCTTGCGAGACTTGCACACCCGCTCGATCACAGCCAGCGCAGCCTCCAGTCGCTCATCCTCCACGCCGATCAGCAGCGTCGTGTTGCCTGCGCGCAGGAAACCGCCAGTAGTCGCCAGCTTCGTCGCACCAAAGCCTTCGCCCATCAGTTCGCCAACCAAACGGGAAGCATCTTCATCCTGAACAATCGCAACGATCAATTTCATAGGGGCAGCTCCTCCTTGTGTTGTTGATGGGTTCATATAAAACCACAACATAAGTATACCGCACAAACCGGAAAATTGCAAGTCACCGGAAAGAAACGTCTTTTCGTTCAATTTCCGGCGTGGTGATTTACTTTTCACCCAAGATGTGATATAGTGGACAGGCTGGCCTTCGTCCGGCAATCTTAAATTAGAAGGAATTTTGCGATGCAGAGGACGCTCAATCTTCGCCGTCTGATCGGCGACCGGACCTTCTACAAGCGTGTGACAGCCATTGTGCTGCCGATCATTATCCAGAACACCATTTCCAATGTCGTTAGCCTCCTGGACAACGTCATGGTCGGCCAGGTCGGCACGCTGCAAATGTCCGCCGTCGCCATTGTCAACCAGCTGCTGTTTATCTTTAACCTGTGCATCTTCGGCGGACTGGCCGGCGCGGGCATTTTTGCGACCCAGTTTGCAGGTGCCAAGGATGATGTGGGTGTCCGTCATTGCTTCCGGCTGAAAATGATGCTCGGCGGCGCCATGGTCCTGATCGCGCTGCTGATCTTCCATCTTCTGCCCAACCAGCTGATCTCCATGTATCTGACCAACAGCGCCAGTCCCGCCGACACCGCCGCAACGCTGGGCTATGGTCTGGATTACTTGCGTGTGATGCTCTGGGGCTTGCTGCCCTTTGCACTGACCCAGGCTTATGCCAGTACCCTGCGCGAGGTCGGTGAAACACGCCTGCCCATGATGGCGTCGATCATCGCCATTCTGATCAATCTTTGCTTCAACTATCTGCTGATCTTCGGTCATCTCGGCTTCCCGCAGATGGGCGTGACCGGCGCCGCAGTCGCCACGGTCCTCTCCCGTTATGTGGAAACGGCCATTATCATCATCTATACCCATCAAAAGAAGCTGGATTATCCCTTCATTCAGGGTGCTTACCGCAGTCTGCGCGTACCGCTGTCTCTGTGCCGCGACATTGCCGTTAAGGGTGCGCCACTGCTGATCAATGAGTTCCTGTGGTCCTCCGGCATGGCGATGCTGATGCAGTGCTATTCCGTTCGCGGTCTGGATGTGGTTGCCGCCTCCAATATCTCCTCCACCGTCGCCAATCTGTTCAACGTCGTTTTCCTGTCCATGGGCAGCGCAGTCGCCATCATGGTCGGTCAGGCGCTTGGCGCCAACGACACCAAAGGGGCCAAGGACACCGCCTATAAGCTGCTTTTCCTGGGCGTCGCCTGCAGTATCGTCATCGGTTCCATCATGCTGCTTCTGGCCCCCGCCATCCCGCAGATCTACAACACGGAGGAAGAAGTCCGCGAGCTGGCCTGTCAGTTCCTGCGCATCGTCGCCGTGCTGATGCCGCTGTTCTCCTTCTCCCACAATTGCTATTTCACCCTGCGTTCCGGCGGCAAGACGATCATCACCTTCCTGTTCGACAGCGTGTTCACCTGGACCGTCAGCTTTGCCTGTGCCTACTCCCTGGCCCACTTCACCAGCATGCCGATCGTTCCCCTGTACTTCTGTGTGCAGGCGCTGGATCTGATCAAGTGCATCATCGGCGCGATCCTTGTGACCAAAGGCGTCTGGATCCATAACATCGTCGCCAATCAGCTGAGCACAGAGGAATAACGTAATTCCATCCCATCGAAAAAGCCGCGGTCTGCGATAAGGCCGCGGCTCTTTTTTCATATCATTTTTTCTCTGTTTCCGGTTCGATGACATTTCCGTCCGCATCATAGAGTGTTTCGGACGCCCTTTTGCCCTTCTCGTCGTAGGTGTATACAATTCTGGCACGGCCCTTGACCATCACTGGCTTACCATCCACGTCGAAATAGCTCACGTCGGTTGCCTTCTTGTCCTCATTGAACAAACGTACGATCGCGTGATAGCCGTCCTTGTGGGCACAGGCTGCGCCATCTGTATCAAAGTAGGCCTCGCGGATGACATTGCCCGCCTCGTCATACGTTTTTTCGACCGACGCATAACCTTCGGAGATCATCACCGACTGTCCGTCAGCATCGAAATACGCTTCTCGAATGACATGCCCCGCCTCGTCATACGTCTTTTCGACCGACACATAGCCCGCGGCAATCGTCATCGGCTGTCCGTCAACACCCAGGTAGCCTTCCCAGACAACCTGCTTGAGTTCGTCATACCGGCGCAGAAGCACCGCGCACTTCTTCTCGGTCGCCAGCACCGGTTCGCCTTCGGCGTTGAAATACGCCTTCCTCACGACATTACCCGCCTCGTCGTACGCCCGCTCCTCGGAAGCATAGCCGTCCTTCAAAGTCAGCGGAGAATCGTCTACATCGAAGTAGCTGAGCTTGACCGGACGATTGTCCTTGTCATATTCGCGCAGAATAGCCGCGTATTTCTGCTTTTTCGAGATCACCGGCTGCTGTGCCGCGTCGAAATAGCGCTCATAAATGATATTTCCCGCTTCGTCGTAAATACGCTCATAAGCCGCGTAGCCGTCGGACAGTTCAATCGGCATACCGTCCAGACCGAAGTAGCACATGCTGGTCACTTTTTTCTGGTCATTGAACTCGCAGCGGTATCCGGCGTATCCCTTCGAAATGAGGATGGGCGCACCGTCACAGCCAAAGTAGGCCTCATAAATCACGTTTCCGGCACTATCATAGTCTCGCTGACGGCTGGCGTATCCGTCCTTCAGCAGCATAGGTTCTCCATCCACACCGTAGTAGAAATCGGCAACCACCTTTTTGTTCTCATTGTACACCCGGCGAAGGGCCGCGCACTTGGTCTTGGTCGCCAGAATCGCCTCGCCGTCCTTGCCGAAGTACGCCTCATAGACGGTGTTCCCTGCCTCGTCGTAATCCTTCACGATGCAGGCATATCCATCCTTCATAACCATCGGAGCACCGTCCGTGTCATAGTAAGTGGTGCTGATGACCCTGGCGTCGCTGTTATAGACACGGGAAATGGCCGCATAGCCATTCTTCAAATGGCAGACCAGCGCACCGTAGGTCCCATAGTACGCTTCATAGCAGCAATTGCCGTCCGCATCATACTGATAAGTGACCGCCGCGCAGCCATTTGAGACATTCAAAGCCGGCTGGCCATCCGCGCCGATATACCTACGCTGGAGAACATGCTTATTCTCATCATACTCGCGCTCGGTCGCCGCATAACCGTTTTCCACACAGGCAGGCATGCCCGCCGCATCGAAATAGGCCTCGCGGATTGTGTTGCCTGCTTCGTCATACGCCTTTTCGATGATCGCATAGCCTGCTTCGATCATCATGGGACTGCCATCCAGATCAAAGTAGCTTTCGCTGAGCACATGTTTCTTGTCGTCAAACACCCGCGTCATGGCAGCGCACTTGTTGTCGGTGGCGTAGACAGGTTGTCCATCCGTACCGAAGTACGCCTGGAAATTCACATTTCCAGCTTCGTCATAGCCGCTTTCCAGCGCCGCATATCCGGCGCTGATCATCAGTGGCTCACCGTCCGCGCCGTAATACGCTTCATAGACAACCTGCTTATTCTCATTATAGCGATAGCGGATCGCGGCGTACTTCTGCTTGCCGATCAGCACAGGCTCGCCCGCAGCGTCAAAATACGCTTTGTAGTTTGTATTGCCCGCTTCGTCATATTCATACGTGATGGCTGCATATCCGCTGGAGATCATCATCGGCAAACCGTCGGTGCCAAGGTAGGTGGTTCGTGTCACCTTGTTAGCGTCGTTGTAGGTCCGCAGAATGCCTGCATTGGCATTCTTTCCGCACAAGACAAGTTGATCGTTTGGATCGTAATACGTTTCAACGATCACATTGCCTGCCTCATCAAACGTCTGGCGAATCGTGGCATAACCATCCTTGATGACCATCGGCAGGCCATCTGTTCCCAGATAGGTTTTGCCTGTCACACGCTTTTTCTCGTCGTACTCATAGCGGATTCCGGCGCACAGCTTCTTACCGCAGCAGATTGGTTCGCCCGCCACGCCAAAGTAATACTCAGCAAGCACATCGCCCGCTTCGTCATATTCTCTGACGATCGACGCATAGCCGGACGCGATGAGCATCGGTTCGCCATCCGCGCCATAATACGTGATCCGAACCGCCTGCCCTGCGTCATTGTACTCGCGCCGGATTGCGGCGCTATTCTGCTTTCCGCAGCACACGAGCACTCCCTGCGTATCATAGTAGGCCTCATACAACAGCTGATCCACGTCGTCATACGTTTTCTCAAAGGCTGCATAGCCTGCCTGAATCATCATGGGTGTGCCATCCACCCCGTAATAGGCTTCGCGCGTCACCTTCTTGCGCTCATTGTATTCGCGGACAGTTTTGGCCACGCTTAGCTTTCCAGACAGAACCGGCTCTCCCTGTGTGCCCAGGTATGCTTCGGAAATCTGGTTTCCCTGCTCGTCATATGCATACAGGATCTCGGCATAACCTTCCGCCAGGCAGACCGGTCGTCCATCCGCGTCAAAATAACTGCGCTTGAGCGGCTTCATCGCTGCATACCAGTCGGTACGCACAGCGGCATAGCCTGCCGGTATGCAGATCAACCGGTCATCCGTTCCCAAGTATGCCTCGTAGGTCTTCAGGTCATTGTCGTCATATTCCCTGATGAATCCCGCATACCCCGCCTCCAACAGAAGCGGCTCGCCGTTCAGTCCGAAATAGTGCTCCTCGATGACCAGCTTCTTGTCATTGTACACCCTCGAAACCGCTGCACAATTGGTCTTGGATGAGAAAACAGGCTTCCCTTCCTCGTCAAAATATGCTTCATAGGTGATATTTCCGGCGTCGTCGTACTCATACGCGATGGCCGCATAACCATTCGCCGTCGCGAGCTTTTTGCCATCCACGCCGTAATACGCTGCAGTTTCGACGCGCTGGTCCACATTGTAGGTCCTGCGGATTGCTGCGTAGCCGGTAGCGGCTGACAACATCGGCTGACCATTCGCGTCATAATAGCCCTCGAAAACCTTCTTCTCGTTTTCGTCGTACTCCCAGAGAACAGAAGCCACGCCGGTCTTGGGCAGATAGACGGGCTCGTTCTCCGTTCCGTAGTACGATTCACAGATGCACTGGCCTTTGTTGTTGTACGCATAGACGATGGATGCATAGCCATCGCTTGTCAGGACCGGCTTTCCGGCCGGCTCCAGATACGTGATGCTCTGAATTTGTTTCTGATCATTGTACGTGCGCCGCAGAGCTGCATATCCCTTGGGCAGCATGATTGGCCGGTCATCCGCGCCATAGTACGCTTCGTAAACCGTATTGCCTGCCGCATCGTAATCCTTGACGATCACCGCATAACCGGAGGCATTCAGCATCAATCCGCCGTCCGTGCCATACAGACTCTCCCTGACGATCCTATGATCCGCGTTGTACTCACGCGCAAAGGCGGCGCATTTCAGCTTTCCGGCGATCACCGGCTGTCCGTTCTCATCGAAATACGCTTCACGGATCGTATTACCCGCCGCGTCATATGCCTTTTCCAGCACAGCACAACCATACTGCGCGACCATGAACGGCTTTCCGTCCACGTCAAAATACGCCTCACGCGTCGTTTTTCCGTCCGCGTTATATGCATATCGCACGATATGACAGCCAAGCGAAGAAACTGCCGGTTTTCCTTGGGCGTCTTCATAGGTCTGCTCGATCACAAGGCCCGCCTGGTCATACTGCTTACGCACCGTCGCGTAGCTGCGCGACTCGATGACCATTGGCATTCCATCCAGCCCCAGCGTCGTCTCCGATGTGGTTTTCCCCTGCTCGTTATATGTGACCGCCGTGCCGGCATAGCCCTCATCAATGATGACAGGTTTGCCGTCCAGGTCGAAATATTCCGTCCGTATCGGCTTCTTTTTATCATTCAGCGTGGTTTTGATGCTGGCGTAGCCCGCAGAGAGCTGCATCAGCTGATGATCCTCGTCATAATAGGACGTCACATACGAGGAGCGATCCGAGCTGTAAACCTTGCGGGTATATACATACTCCTTGCCGTTTTTATTAAGACTGCCGTCCGCCAGGTAGCTGCGCGTCATGACCACGTTGCCGTTGTCATCGTATTCATAGGCGATGCTGGCATAACCCTTTACAGACTCGATCGCCTCGTCGTCGAGATCAAAATAGCTTTCTACAGCGACCTTGCCGTTTTCGGCATACTCATATTCCACAGAATGATAGCCATCCTTACAGAAACAGGGCTGCCCGTCGATCCCAAAGAAGGATTTCGTGCTGACCTTGCCGTCGCTGTCATAGGTGAACTCAACCGTACCATATCCATCCTTGGTCAGGATCGGCACGTTGTTCTCATCCAAATAGGTTTCTGTCTTTGTGCTGCCATCACTGTAAACCGTGTAGGCAATTGCCGCATAGCCCTTTGCAGTCACGATAGGCTTTTCTTCTGCATCCAGATAAGTCGCCTGAAGGCGTTTGTGTGTGTCCGGGTCATACGAATACTTGACCTTGGCATATCCGTCCTGATTCATCATCAGCTTGCCGTCGGCGTCGTAATACTCCTCGGTGACTATTCTCTTGCCATTTTCGTAGACTCGCTCCATACGCGCATAGCCTGCGGACGGCACGACGATCTGATGATCTTCCGTATCATAGTAGGTGATTCGGGTCACTTTTTTCTTGCTGTTCTTCAGCGTATCAATCCTCGAATAGCCGTCCTCGATCATGCAGCGATTCCAATTCTCGTCCAGATAGCTTATGCGGCTGTCATACGCATTTGCGCTTTCAAAACGCCGAATGCCGTAATAACCACCTTTTTGGCGCGACGGCTCGCCGTTTTCATCCAGATAGTGTTCCTCATAAGGGATCGTATTGGAGCCTTTGTAAAGGTACTCGACCCGCGCATAGCCGACAGGCGCGACAACAAAATCGCCATTTTCGTCATAGTAGCTGATGCTGACCACGCGGCCGTTCCGGAACTCCTTCTCCATTCGGGCATAGCCGACCTGGTCGTTGAAATAATAGCTGCCGTCGGCATTCAGATATGTGACTGTCTGCTGCTTATTGCTGGCAAAGTAAGTATATTCAACGGCCGCATATCCATCCGGGCCCGCTGTCATTTCCCCCGCCATATTGTAGTACGCAGCCTTCAGCGGGAAACGGGCGTCAAGGTGCCGCGTGTAGCTCACCTTGTACTGGCAGATACCGTCAAAGCCGTCGGTCAGATGCCCCTCCGCGTCAAAGGTCTGGATCGACTCAACCTTTTTCACCTCATACTCCCAGACACGCTTGGCATAACCATTCGGGCCCACCACCAGATGACCGTCCTGATCGTAATAGGCCCGTTCCAATATCTTCTTGTTGGCATTCCATTTCTGGACCAACTTTGCAAAGCCCTGCGCACAATTGACCAGCTGCCCATTCTCATCCAGGTACTCCTGCGTCGCTACATTTTTTCCCTTATAGGTATAACGGACAGACGCATATCCCTTGTCCTCAGCAACCACGACACGTCCTTCTTTGTCCGTGTATGTTTGCATCGAAACCCTATGGTTGGAGTTATATTTCTTGACGATATGCAGTTCGCTGGAGGTTTCTGCGTCCGACAGTGCGGGTACCGTCAGGCAAGCCAGCATCGTCAGCACAGCTATCGTTCGTCTGTTCATGATCTATTTGCTCCTTTTATGAGGGATTCACAGAAGAATGGGACGCCATCGCAACACGCAGTCCCGAATTTCTTAACAATTTATTATAACACAGAATGAATCCTGTTGCAAACCAACCTGATTGAATTAACATTTTATTCAAAAGAAAAGCAGCGCACGAAACGCTGTTTTCATGGGGAATCACGTATTTTCCTTTACTTGCCTCTCAATCTGCCGCATCAGTCGTACAAGCAGCAATGTGCCGACGACCGCCATTCCGGCCTCCGCCGCCGTTTGCGAAAAAGCCATGCCATACAGCGGGAACAGCCGGTTCAACAGGAACAGAATCGGGATCTCCAGCACCAGCTTGCGGCAAAATGCCATGAGCAGCGACAGCGATCCTTTGCCCACCGCCTGGAAAACGCCAACCGCCAAAAAATCCATGGTGATCAGCGGCATGCCAATGGTCATGCCGCGCAGGAACACCGCGCCGTAGCCGACCGTCTCCGCATCCTCGATAAACAGGGTGATGATGCCCGGCGAAAAAATGCACATCAGCGCTGCCAGAGAAATCAGCAGTCCCTGCGACAGCTTGATCGTAAAGGTCAATGCGCCTTTCATGCGCCGGATGTTCCTGGCGGCATAATTGTAACCGATCAGCGGCATCACGCCCTGTGAAATACCGTTGGAAATATACCAGGGCAGCATGCTGACCTTGCTGGCAATGCCCATGGCTGCCAGCGCTGCTGCGCCATAAGGCGCAGCCAGATTGTTCAGCAGCGTGTGACTGAGCACATTGAGCAGATTCTGAATCGACGCCGGAATGCCAACGGTACAAACACCGGCTACGACGTTTCGATGGAAGCCGAACTCACGAATGTCAATGCACACGCTGGTCACGCCGCGCTTCACATACAGATAACAGAAGAAATACACGCAGGACACGATGTTGGAGATCAACGTCGCCAGTGCTGCGCCTTCCACGCCCATATTGAACATTTCCGGCAGAATGAAGATCGGGTCCAGGATCATGTTCAGGATGCAGCCGCTCATCGCACCGATGCTCGCATGAAGCGTCGCGCCCTCCGAGCGCAGCAGATATGCCATCACCACATTGAGGATGGCCGGCGCCGCGCCAAGCGTGACAGTCCAGAACATGTAATGCTGTGTCGGCCCGGCAGTGACGTTGTCTGCGCCGAGAATAGCCAGCAGCGGCGACATGAAAACGGTACAAAGCGTCGAAAACAGGATCGCGCTGAACAGTGCGCCATAGAAACCGAACGCAGAGGATCTGCGCAGCGTTTTCATGTCGCCGCAGCCCAATGCGCGGCTCATCATGCTCGATGCGCCCACGCCAAACAGATTGTTGACCGCGTTGAAGGCCAGCAGCACCGTCGCCGCAAGCGTCACCGCCGCCGTCTGAACCGGATCGTTCAGCAATCCGACAAAGAAGGTGTCTGCCAGACTGTACAGCATGTAGACCAGACTGCTGAGGATCGTCGGGACCGACAGCAGCGCCACTGATTTCGGGATCGGCGCTTCTTCAAACAGGTAAGTCTTTTTCTGATCTGCCACCGTATCATTTCCCCTGTCATTTTGTCATAGGCATTTATTATATGCCACATTCCCCTCTTTGGCAAGCGCCGCAGTAAAAAAGGAGCCTCCACCGGAAGCTCCTTTGTGGCAGACAATATTTACTTGGTGCCGAACAGACGGTCGCCGGCGTCACCCAGGCCAGGCACGATATAGCCGTGATCGTTCAGCTTCTCATCCAGACCGGCAACATAAATGTCCACGTCGGGATGGTCGGCCTGGATGCGGGCAATGCCTTCGGGCGCCGCGATCAGGTTCAGCAGACGAATGTTATTGCAGCCGCGCTGCTTGATGAAGCTGATGGCTGCGCTGGCGCTGCCGCCGGTAGCCAGCATGGGATCGACCACGAAGATCTCGCGCTCGTTGGAATCCACGGGAAGCTTGAAATAGTATTCCACCGGCTCCAGGGTCATGGGATCACGATACAGACCCACATGTCCGACCTTCGCAGAAGGGATCATGTTCAGCACGCCATCGACCATGCCAAGGCCCGCGCGCAGGATCGGCACAACGGCGATCTGACGGCCCGCCAGGCGCTTGCAGGTGCAGGTCGTGATGGGCGTTTCCACCTGAACCTCCTCCACCTCCAGGTCGCGGGTGGCCTCATAGACCATCAGCATGGAGATTTCCTCCAACAGGGCACGGAATTCCTTGACAGGGGTGTTCTTGTCACGCATAATGCTCAGCTTATGCTGAATCAGCGGATGATCGAATACGATAACCTTGCTCATGTACAGGTCCTCCTTTATGTTTGAGCGCATCTGACCCTGCGGTCCAGCGCACTCCCGTTTCTTTTTACCATTATAGCCTATCCCGGCCTGCTTTTCAACCCGAATTTTCGATTTCTCGTCCTGATTCGTCAAAAAAACCGTCCAGCCCTTTGCATGCTTGACAGTGTATCTGGAAATCTTTATAATGAAATGAATCCACAGAATGCCTGTGGACAGAGATGGAGGATGATTGCTCAATGCCATCCAGTCGTTATGTATTCGGCACGCTTCCCTGGTACAGCGTTCTGATCGTCCTCGGAATCTGCGCCGCGCTTTTTATTGCCAGCCGCGAGGAAAAGCGCCTTCGCCTGCCTGCCGATACGGTGATCGACCTGGCCCTGTCCGTGATCCCGCTGGGGATCATCGGCGCCAGGCTTTACTATGTTGCCTTTGCCTGGGACATGTTCCGCAGCAACCCTATCAGCATCCTGTATGTCTGGAACGGCGGTTTGGCCATTTACGGCGGCCTGATCGGCGGCCTGATTGCGGTTCTCCTCTTTGCTTGGCGGAAAAAGCTGCCGGTCCTTACGCTGTTCGACATGATCGTTCCCGGCGTCGCGCTGGCGCAGGCCATCGGCCGCTGGGGAAATTTCTTCAACATGGAGGCCTATGGCGTGCCGGTCACGTCGTCCGCCTGGCAGTTCTTCCCCGCTGCTGTGCTGATCCCCGAAGCCAGCGGCAGCGTGTGGCATCTGGCAACCTTCTTTTATGAATCCATGTGGAATCTTGCTGTGTTTGGCGTCCTGATGCTGCTGCGCGGCAGAGCCTCCGCACGGCCCGGTTCCCAGTTCTGCTGGTATCTGCTGCTTTACGGCAGCGGCCGGTTGGTGATCGAAGGCCTTCGGATGGACAGCCTGATGACAACTGGCGGCAACGGACGCGTCAGTCAGCTGCTGAGCGTCGCACTCTGTCTGCTGGTCCTGGTCATATTCCTGCTCCGGATCCTTCGCCGCACCCGCTTTCAGCAGTGGCTTTTCGGGCTGTTCGCCGGTGCGTTTGCATTGATGATCAATCTGCTCATCCCCCAGCCGCAGGAAGCCTTCTTCCTTGCACACCCCATCTGGTTTCTGCTCAGCGCAGTGGTCGCCGCTGCGTCTGTCATCCTCCTGTGTGCCTCGTCGTTTTCTGACCGTCGCCGCATCGCAGGTCTGCTTCCGCTCTGCTTGTGGGTGCTGTCTATGATCGTGCGTACCACCTTGGCGCACGCACACATCGACGGAATCGGTGCCGACACGCTGCTGTGCGCACTATTCTCCGTGACCGTTATCGGATGCGGCGCCTGCCTATACCCTGTACCCGCTTCAAGCCGCACCGCTGCTGACCGAAAACTCTGACCCATGCTTAACCAAAGGAGGTCGTCCTATGCCGACCGGGAAAATGCGTAATCTCGTCTATCGTCTGGCGCTGCCCCTGATCGCGCCCTCACCGAAGAATCAGTCTGCCCACCGCACCATTGGCCGTCCGCTGGCCAATCTGCCTGGTTATGAGCGCCTGCTGGTCCGCCATCATGTGCTGGGTGCGTCATTGCTGCTCACTCAAAATGACGCGCAGAGCCATGTCCTGAGCAGCACGCTCACCGCGCCTGTTCACACCGCTGCGCCCGACACGCTCTTCCGCGTCGCCTCCATCACCAAGACGGCCACGGCGCTGGTCACGCTGATGCTGTGCGATGAAGGCGCCTTTACGCTGGATACGCCTGTTTCTTCGCTGCTTCCCGGTGGTGATGTTCCTGCGCTGACCGGCGTAACGGTTCGCCATTTGCTCTCCCACACCTCCGGCCTGCGCGATACCGCCGCCTATGACCATGCGGTTCAAAATGGAGACACCTTCCATTCTGTGCTGTCCGACAGCCGCGTGCATGCCTCCGTCCCCGGCACCACCTTTGCTTATTGCAATTTCGGTTTTGGTCTTTTGGGCTGCATTCTTGAGCAGGCCACCAACCAAACGGTGGACGCCTTGTTCAAGGAAAAGCTGTTCGGGCCGCTCGGAATGCGCGCCGCGCTGGATGCGACCACTCTCGACGCAGCCAGGATCATGCCGATCTCCCGCGTCCTGCGCTATCACGCCGGACAGGATGTGACCATCACGCCGCTGGGCCGAATTCCGCTGACCGCGCCCGATCCCGAACGTCACTTCGGGCATACCGCCGGAAGCATGTATACCGACGCGGCCTCGATTGCCCGTATGCTGTCCCTGATTGCAGATCACGGCGTCTATAACGGCAGACAGCTGGTCAGCGCAGAAATGATCCGGGAGATGACCCGCGAGCAGGCCGCCTATGGCAGCATCAGCCCGACGCTCAAATATGGGCTTGGTCTCCTCATCATCGAGGATCGCAGTATCTCCAATCACCGGATCCTTGGGCATCAGGGCTACGCCTATGGTTGTGCCGACGGCGCATTTTATGAGGAAGGCACCGGCAGACAGGTCATTTTCCTGAACGGCGGATGCAGCGAGGCACGAACCGGTCGTCTGGGCCTTTGCAACCGCGATGTGCTGCGCTGGGCGCTGAACAAGGAGCTGCCGTCATGGAAGTAAACGAGGTCCGCCGTGTTCGCAGCAAGGTCCATCTGCTGATCGGCAGCGAGCGCATCGTCATCCCTGCCAGGCTTTATCAGGAACGACCCATTCAGGCCGGCGACGATATTGATCTGGACGAGTTTGACCAGTGGCTGCTGCTTCATCAGTACCGGCCTGCGCTGGACTACGCTGTTTCACTGCTCTCCGCCCGCGCCCATTCTACCCGCGAGCTGGAGGACAAGCTGACGCGTCTCGGTTATCGGCCTGCGACAGTCGAAATGGTACTGTACAAGCTCTCCTCCAACGGCCTGACTGACGACGCGGATTTTGCGCGCCAGTGGGTTGCCTCCCGCGCCAATCGCAAGCTGGGCCGAAGCCGCATCGCCCAGGAGCTGCGCCGGAAAGGCATTTCCGCCGATGACGCCGAAGCCGCACTGGATCAGCTGGATGAGGATGATCAGTTGTCCGCCGCGGTCGATCTGGTTCAAAAAGGCCTTCGCCGTGCAAAATCAGGCGAAGATCCCCGCAAGACGGCCAATCGCCTGATTGCCATGCTGGCCCGGCGCGGCTATAGCTATGACCAGGCCAAGGAAGCGCTTCGTCAGGCCATGACAATCGAGGATACATAAGCACGTAAAAAGGACATGCAGCACAATTGCCGCATGTCCTTTTGTGATGCAGTTCAGGGCTTCTCGATCCGCTTGATCGAGGTGATCACAGGCTGGTTCTCCTTCAGAACCGTGCCGTTGCCGTCCTCCACCTTGGTGGCGTCGCAAATAGCGTCCACCACATCCATACCGGACAACACGCGGCCAAACGCGGCATACTGACCATCCAGATGCGGCGCGGCCTTGTGCATGATGAAGAACTGGGAACTGGCGCTGTTCATGTTCTGCGAACGAGCCATGGAGAGGATGCCGCGTTCATGCTTGATTCCATTCTCGACGCCATTGGCTGAAAACTCACCCTTGATGGTCTTGTCGGAACCGCCGGTTCCATTGCCCTTCGGGTCGCCGCCCTGAATCATGAAGCCGGAGATAATGCGGTGGAAGGTCAAGCCATCGTAGAAGCCGCTCTCCACCAGATTCATAAAGTTGGTGACAGTGATCGGGGCAATATCTGCATACAGCTCGGCCGTGATCGTACCGTAGTCCTTCACGTCGATCTGAACGTAGTGCCTGCCCTTGAGGAGCGTTTCCTCCGCAGGCGCTTCGGTTGCCTGGGCAGGCTCCTCGGTCGGCTTGGCAGGCGTTTTCGTGTCTCCGGCACAGCCCGTCAGACCGACCAGCATCGCCAGAATCATCAAAAGGGACAGAATCGTTTTGCGTTTCATCGAAGTCATCCTTTCTATCATATCTATCACGGTTTACAGCGAGAACCGGGCGCGTCCGTTTTCCTTCGCGCGGCCCAGCGCCTTTATGGCCTCGGCTTGCATCTGCTCATAGCCGCTGCACTGTTCCGACTTGAATGCGCCGCCGATCGAGATCGTATGCGCATTCTGCTCGTTTGCAACCAGCGTCATGTTGATGCGGTCACAGATCTGCTGCGCACGACGAATGATTGCTTCCTTCGTCACCTCGCTGCGATAGAACAGGATAGCAGCAAACTCGTCGCCGCCAATTCGGCAGGCCTGGTCGTCCTCGCACAGTGCGCCCATCAGCGCCTGGGCGACCATGTTCAGATGTTCGTCGCCCGCGTGCTGGCCATGCGTGTCATTATACTCCTTAAAGTTGTCCACGTCAATCACCAGCATCAACGCATGACTCTCCTCGCCCTTGAGCTTCGGCTCCACGCAGGCACGGAACGCCGCCGGGCCCAGCAGCTCCGCCATTGCGTCACGCCGCAGCACCGGCAGCTCCTGATTCCGATTGTTTCGTCCGCTCTCCATGCTCATGATGGTCCGAACCGTGTAGCTGTTTGAGCAATCGCTGACGATCAATTCCGTGCGCTCCTTACGCTCCGCCGAGTCATAGTATCTGCGGCCCATACAGAACACATACTTGACGCCGCCGTCCTTACAGCGGATTCTGTGCTCAAAATAGGCAATACTGCTCTTGTTGTTGCTCTCCTTGATCATCCTGAGATAATCGTCCCAGTCCTCATGGAAGATCAGGTCCATCTGCGTCAGTTTCTTTTCTTTGACGTCCGCCTGTGAATAGCCGGTCAGCTTTTCAAAGCTGCTGTCCACGGAGACAATAAGCCCCGGGCCCTCGGTCACATAGACGGCGTGCTCCAGGTCATGGACACGAAGCTCATCCATTTGCAGCCCCATGACGTCGACAGAGCGCGGCTTGACCTGCTGATCATCAGCCGCTTCAGGCGCAGCCTCGTCAGAGACGATCACGCCATTACGCGCGTCAATTTCTTTGAGCAGCTCGATGAACTCAGAAACAATCCTCGGGTCAAACTGCGTACCGGCACAGCGCCGTAGCTCCGCGCGGGCCTTCGCCTCCGGGAAAGCACGGCGGTACGCGCGGTCATTGGTCATGGCGTCATAGGCGTCCACCACCGAGATGATGCGCGACAACAGCGGGATCCGCTCCCCGACAAGGCCTTCGGGATAACCTCTGCCGTCCCAGCGCTCATGGTGATAGCGGATCATATCCGCGATGTCCTTCAATTCCTGCGAGCTGGCCGCAATTTGATAGCCTTTCTCCGCATGGGTCTTGAGCACTTCCCACTCAGCCTCGGTCAGCTTGCCGGGCTTGTTCAGGATATCCAGCGGAATGCCGATCTTACCGATGTCATGCAGCAGCGCCAGCAGGGCCAGATTGCTCTGTTCCTCGTCCGACAATCCAATCCGCCGTCCCAGCGCAGCACCCATGTTCTGGGTGCGCTGCACATGCTGCTCTGTTTCCTTGTCGCATTCCTGCAGCGCCTGAATGAGCGAATTGAGCGACTCCGAATGGCGCGACTTACGGTCAAGCAGCTTCTTGGTCCGCAGAACCTGCGTCGCCTTCTTGATTGCATCCAGCACAGTGTCGTCGTTCTTCACGCGGCTCATGGCATACTGAATATTGACGCTGCGCTCCTCCATCGCCAATTTAACGCGCTCCAGGTTTTCCTCAATGTCAGACTGCCTTGTCCGACAGCAGATCGCCGCCAGGCTGGCTTCCTGTCCGCGGACGAACTGCGTGTTCTTCGGGAAGAATCGACGCATCATTTCCGCCAGATGCAGAATCATCTGGTCGCCCGCATCACGGCCATGGACGCTGTTCAGTTCCGCCAAGCCGTTGATATCACACAGAACGACCACACAGTCGCGATTATTCTTTTCACAGAATTGTTCGGGATGCTGCGCCACATAGCCCAGCGTATAAAAGCCCGTCACCATGTCATTCTCCATGGAAAGCTCAGAGAACACAAACAGACGGCCCATGACCTCACGGTGTTCGCTGAACTGTGCGCTGTAATCGCAGCGAAGCGGACGCAGCGCCTCGCCTTTTCGCACCATGCACTTGAACGTGTAGTGATCGCCGCTGGTGTCGGCGCCTGCTTTGATGCCGCATGCCTCCATGAACGTGTCCAGGGGCAGTTCAGTACCCAATGCGTTCGCCGGCAGCATCTCTGCGGCCTTCACATTGTACATCATCATCCGATTGTTGTAGTCAAACAGCACGATGCCCTGGTCGATATTCTGGAAGATCCAGCTGTGGAACGTCCGCATCATGCCATGGGATGAATAATTGAACGTCGTCCAGTAGAGCAGGAATGCCGCGATGCTGTAACCCAGCAGCGAATAGTCAAGATAATCATACCCTTGCGGTCCGGGCCAATACAGATACACCGCGTTGATCGCGACAACCGCCAGAATTGTCAGCATCGCATAATGATACTGCCCCTGGTAATTTCTCGGTACATGCAGGAGCTTTGCCATCAGGAAATACAGGACGATTCCGACGATCAGATACGCGAAGATCAGGTGCAGCCACAAAAGCAGAAGCATCTGATAGCTGTAATGCGACACGATCGTCCCCTCGCGCGGCAGATAATGCACTCCGATCTCGCAGAACGGATTGATCGCCAGCACGGCAATGTCAAAAATCGCGTAGCCCATCATAACTTTCTGCCACAGGCTCGGCTTCGCAGCCGGTGTATCGGCAGCAAAAGTGCGGATAAACTGCAGCAGACACAGGAGCGTAATATCAATGCCGGCAAAATACAGGCTCGACAAAAGCGAGTACACAAAATAGTCCTTGACCAGGATGCTGAGCAGGTAACTGACCGTCACGCCGAAGGACGCCAAGCAGGTAGCTCCCAGCCAGCGGCCTTTCTCCGACCCTTTTCTGATACAATTCACACCGAGCAGCAGGTCACTGATGCTTACAGCGCCAAACGCGACCAGCAATAATATCATATGAATCATGGACTCATCTTCTTTCAAATGTGCGCACATCACACAACTGAGTAGATTATACCACATTTCAACCAGTTTTTACAAGATTCTCGCGGGATTTTTCATCATAAATCCATATAATTGCGTCAAAATTATTCAATCTGAGCAAACAAAAAACTGCCGGATGACTCCGACAGTTTGATAGCTTCTGATCAGCACTTGATCAATTCATATTCCCGGGTGCCCAGGCCGATCTTTTCACCGTGGCTGAGCGTTTCCTTCCAGCGGACATTGGGATTGGAGTTCATGAAATGATCCTCATACACATGCCAACGCTCCTTGTGCAGATTATCGCTCAGCTGGCTGTTGGGCATGGGCTCGTTAGCCAGACAGGCGTCCACGCAGGCTTGATCCAGCGCGACAGGGTCAAAGGAAGCAAACATGCCCACATCCGGCAGGATCGGCGCATCATTTTCGCCATGGCAGTCGCAGTTCGGGGAAATGTCGCGCACCAGGCTGATGTGGAAGCAGGGACGGCCCGCACACACAGCGGCGCTGTACTCGGCGATCTTGCAGCACAGCTCCTCGTTGGCGCTGTCATTCTGGTTGGCGATAGCGTCGAAGGCGCAGGCGCCGATACAGCGGCCGCAGCCCTTGCACAGTGTCTGGTCGATCACGGCCTTGCCCGTGTCGAACTTGATGGCGTCGGAGCCGCACTCATGGGCGCAGCGGCGGCAGGCGCGGCACAGATCCGCGTTGACCGATGGATGACCGCTGGCATGCTGATGCATCTTGCCCGCACGGCTGCCGCAACCCATGCCAATGTTCTTCAGCGCACCGCCGAAGCCGGTGGACTCATGGCCCTTGAAGTGCGACAGAGAGATGAACACGTCGGCGTCCATCACCGCGCGGCCAATGTAGGCCTCCTTGCAGTATTCGCCGTTGGGCACGGGCACGATGATGTCATCCGTGCCGCGCAGACCGTCGCCGATGATGATCTGGCAGCCGGTGGTCACCGTGTTGAAGCCGTTGATGTTGGCGCAATCCAGATGCTCCAGCGCATTCTTGCGGGAGCCGGGATACAGCGTGTTGCAGTCCGTCAGGAAGGGATTGCCGCCAAGCTCCTTCACCACGTCCGCCACCGCCTTGGCATAGTTGGGACGCAGATAAGAGAGGTTGCCCAGCTCACCGAAATGCATCTTGATGGCAACAAACTTGCCGTCCATATCAATGTCGCCGATCCCCGCGCGGCGGATCAGCTTTTGCAGCTTTTCCGTCAGGCTATGGCCCACCTGAGTGCGGAAGTCCGTGAAATACACCTTTGCCTTTTCCATTGGGATTCACCTGTCCTTTGTAATTTACTTGGTTTCCTGCTTGCTGAACACCGACTCGACCTTTTGGAGGTTCTCGCGGATTTTGAGGTGCTGCGGGCACTTGCGCTCGCAGAAGCCGCAGTTCTTGCAGGCGTCGTGCAGCTTGCCGCCCTTCTTCACATACTCGTCGAACATGTGCTGGGCATGGCCGGTCAGACCGTACACATTATGATAGGTATACATGTTGAAGATTGCCGGGATCTCAATGCCTGCCGGGCAGGGCTGGCAATACTTGCAGCCGGTGCAGTACAGCTCGCTGAACTTCTTCAACTCGTCCATCGCGTTGCCGAGTGTCTGCCACTCCTCCTGGGAGAAGGAGGTGGTACCAGAGGCCAGCGCGGTGTTCTGCTTGACCATTTCAAGGGTCTGCATGCCGGACAGCGCGCAGTTCAGGTCAGGATTGCCCAGGCAGAATTTGAACGCCAGCTCATAGGTCGGGATGGAGGAGCCGCCGGTCAGCTTGGCATACAGTTCAGTGGGCGCCGCCAGACGGCCGCCGCCCACGGGACCCATCGCCACCGTGCCCAGACCCTTCGACTGTGCATAGGTCAGCATGGCCTCGTTGCTGCGGTCCAGCAGATTGTACTGCACAAGCATGCTCTCCATGGGCACGCCGCGCTCCTCGGCGGTGTCAATGATGTACTTAATGACCGACGGATCGTCGTGGAAGGAGAAGGAAATGTGGCGGATCAGGCCTTCCTCCTTGGCCTTGCGGGCGTCCTCCAGCAGATTCTGGGCCAGGATGATGTTGTCAAACTTGTCCTTGTTGATGCCCCAGAAGTGATAGAAGTCGATGTGGTCGGTATCCAGATTTTTGAGGCTGCTCTCCAGCTGGCGGCGGTAGTCACCGGGCTTCTTGGCCACCTCAGTCGGGAACTTGGTGGACAGGAGCACCTTGTCACGGAAAGTCTTCACGCCATGGCCCAGCGCGGCCTCGCTGTTCTTGTTGCAGTAGTAGGGTGCGGAGTCAAAGTAATTGACGCCCTGCGCATAGGCCTCGGCCAGCATTTCGTCCGTCTTTTCGAGATCGACGAACATCTTGCCGTCCTTCTCATACTCCGGGAAGCGCATGCAGCCAAAGCCCAATGCGGAAATCTGCTCGCCGGTATTGCCAAACTTTCTGTAGTTCATGGAATAACCCCTTTATGTAAAATCAATTAGTTCTGTTTTCAAGCTGCGTGTCCGGCAGCATCCCCCACCCGCGCAGCCGCTTGTAACGCCACACGAGCAAACTCAGGGTGAATATGCGGAACACGAGAACAATCACGTTGAAACAGATCATCGCCCGATAATCCGCACCCAGCAGCGTATAGAGCTGCACGCCGGCCAGCGGCATGAAGCAGTTGGTCAGCGTTGTCGTCATGGTGTACAGGCTCACCGCCAGGCTGCGGTTCTCCTGCGGCGACACGCGCAGCAGGATCTGCACGGCACACAGGTTGACTGCACACTGCGGCGCATTGAGCACCGTCATCAGCACGGTGAAAGTGATGAATCGCGCACCCTGCGGCAGAATGGAGCAGAACATCATGATCAACGGGCAGAACATGAGGCCCAGCGCAGCAAAGGAGAACGTATAGTCCGCGCCGCGCTTGCGCACGATCTTCGACAGCACGCCCACCGCCACCAGCTGGCCCACATTGAACACGCCGCTGGTGATGGACAGTTCCGCTTCATTCAGGCCAAGGTACTGCGTCTGACCGATGTACCACATACTCCAGTCCATCTGCCAGCTCATATAGAACAGCACCGCTGGAATGAAGAACATCGCAAAAGAGCGGCTGGCCGCCAGGCTCCGGATGGTCGTGCCCACATCATAAAGCGAAATACTGTTCCCCTGATGCTCGCGCCTGGGCGTCTTGATTCTGCCGACCACCGCCAGCTGGACCAGCGTCACCGCCGCGCAGATAAAGAAGAACACCTGCAAAACCATCAGTTTGCCTTCTGTGGTTCCGCAAAGTCCCATCAGCACGCCGCACAGGATCGGCGCAGCAATGCCGACGATGAACATGAAGCGATTGCGTGCTGTCAGCACATTGTTGCGCTTCTCCACCTCAATGACGTCACCGAAGAAGTTCTGCCATTGGGCATTGTAAAGCACCGGTCCGCCTGCGGTAAACGCCAATGCCATGAAGAACATCGGCATGCGCAGCCCGGCCGTCATGGGCACGATGCCCATCAGCGCATAACCGGCCACCATGAGCCACAGCATGATCATCGGCACCGTGCGCGAGGACTTCAGCCGATCCGACAGAATGCCCAGTGGAAGCATCAGCAGCAGTGCCACCAGGTTCGGCACCATCTGGATCATACCGATCTGCGCATCCGTCGCGCCAAGGTTGGTGGCAAACAGATTGTTGCCGAAGCCGTTGATGGAGCCGGTAAACTGCAGCAGCGCCCCCTCAAGGGCAAAGAGCAGCAGCATAAGATCAGCAGGATTCACCTGCCGTTTCCAGTGAAGAACAAAACGTTGCTTCATAAGCCTCTTCTTTTCTGCGTCCGGCCCAAGGGAAAGCCGATCACAGGATCAGCTGCCTTTCCGCGCCATCGAGCGTGAACGCCGCCGTCTGACCATTGGCAGCAGCCCGATAATCGCCCTTGAAGCCGCAGAGCTTCACATAACCATCCTTGTCAGTCGTCAGCTTGACATGGGTCTCCCAGTCGCCATGGATCTTCTCATGCAGCGCATGATACACAGGCTTTTCGGTGTTGTCGGCATACATCACGCCGGAGGGTGCGCCCAGCCAGCAGCCGTCCACCGGATCCCAGGTAGTGATGGCCTCGACCAGCGGATGCTCAAACAGCACGCTGTACATTTCGACCGCCTCGCGTGCCTGACGCTCCTCGCCCTCGGGCGTAGAAGGCCACTCAGGAATCTGATAATCGTTCAGGTCCTCGATATGCGCCGGCATGATATGACCGGACACCAGCGTATTCTCCGTGAAATGGATCGGCAGACCGAAGTGACTGTAGCGCTCCAGCACCGCCTCCAGCTTTTCCCGGCCCCAATAGCCCTGATGCTGATGGGACTGAATGCCAATGGCGCTGATCGGCACGCCCGCCTCCAGCAGCCCCTCGATCAGGATCTCATAAGCCTGGGAGGTATTGAAATCATTGATCAGCAGCGTCGCGTCAGGATTCTCCTCCTTGGCGGCGGCAAATACCTTCTTCACCAGACCGATGCGGCCATGCTCCTTGCACAGGCGGGTGATGGCGTTATCGTACTTGTCGAACACGGGCATGATAACGACCTCATTGATGACGTCCCACATGTCCACCACGCCCTTGAAGGCTCCGACCTCGCGGTGAATGCGGGCCAGCTGACGTTTGAGGATCTCGTCATTGCTGTAGTCCATCAGCCAGGGAGCGCAGGCCGTGTGCCAGCACAGCGGATGGCCCTTCACCTGAACACCGCGCTCGCGCAGCCATTTGGCCGCCTTCAGCATGGGTTCTTCCTGGGTCGTCCCTTCCTTGGCCTCATAGCGGCCCCAATAGAAGGGCAGCGTACCATAGTTGAACAGCTTCATCCACTTTTCCATGCGGTCAGTCAAAAGCGCCTTCTTCGCTTCGTCCGGATTCTGCATCAGCGTCAGCGCGTCGAACGCACCGCAGCCAAAGAGGAATTTGCTGCCCATCTGATCAAAGGCGATCTCCGTATTGATGGCGGGTGTGCCGTCCTTATGAACAATGCGGAGCTTGGCCTCCGCCTTTCTGTGCGCCAGCTTATCCATGGTTTCTGCCTCCTCATTCGGTCCGCGCCGGACGTTTTGCATGCATCCGGTTTTGTTCTATTTTATTAAAAGTCACTTTCCGCGTCAATAGCATTTTCACGTTTTTTGCACTTTGGTTTGCACTTTTTTATCCAGTGTGGACACGTGTTTATTCTGTTCGGATTTGTACTTGACGCGAGCAGGTAATCGACTATAATATGACATGGAAGTGAGGTAATTCGACATGCAGTTCTTCAAGAATTATTTCGACATTCGCGCCATGCTGCCAAAGTCTATGCGCAGCGAGGTCGGCGAGCTGCCAGCAGCCCGTTCCATGTACGGCGAATATATCCGCATCGCGCTGCCCTCGGTGATGGAGATGGTGCTGATCTCGCTGATCAACATGATGGATACGGTGATGGTGAGCGGTCTTGGCACTGATGCTGTTGCCGCCGTCGGCCTGGTGGGCCAGCCGCGAATGATCATGCTTTGCCTGTTTTTCGCGCTGAACACCGGTATTACCGCCGTTGTTGCCCGCCGCAAGGGTGAAAACCGCCGTGAGGATGCCAATACGACGGTACGCACCGCGATTGTGATGATGATCGTTATCTCTGCGGTCATGATGGCGCTGCTGATCCCGCTGGCCGAGCCGCTCATGCGGTTTGCCGGTGCTGAGGAAGGGCGCACGCTGGCGGAGTCCACCGAGTATTTCGTCATTCTTGGCTATGCACTCCCCTTCCAGGCCCTCTCGATGGGCCTTTGCGCCGCGCAGCGCGGCATTGGCAACACGCGCCTGACCATGCAGGTCAATATCACCTCAAACCTGGTCAATATTCTGTTCAACTTCCTGCTGATCAACGGCATCGGTCCGTTCCCGAAACTGGGCGTTCGCGGTGCCGCCATCGCCACGGTGCTGGGCCTGATCGTCGGTTTTGTGCTGTCTGCCGCCGCAATGCTGAAAAACGGCGACACATTCCTGCGCCTATCCTCCCACGACAATTGGAAGCCTGATAGCGAAGCGTTTCACGCGCTGGTCAAGGTTGGCTCCTCGGCAATGGTGGAGCAGCTGGCCATGCGTGTCGGCTTCTTCTCCTATGCGAAGATCATCGCCAGCCTGGGCACGGACGCCTTTGCCGCGCATCAGATCACAGGTCAGTTCATGAACCTGTCCTTCTC
>R21__coassemble_711_pt1 | contig 26022 bp, 22 predicted proteins | sample R21__metabat2_low_PE_059 | metagenome-assembled genome bin R21
ATACAGGTAAATCCACGTGCTTTGCAATCAGGGGGCACTACATATTGTCTATTCTAAAATCAAAACGCATGATCTGTGTGCATCTTTTCCGCACTGGCGTCGCTTCGTTTCGGTCAGCGTACCTCCAGTACGCCTCCCTCTGCTCAGCTTGGCCAGAACGAAAAATCTGCGGCGCATCTCTATGCATTTTAATATGAGAATAGTATAAAACGGACGTCTTTTTTTACTCGTTCATACGCGCAAATGACGGAAAAGCGTGACCAATCGGGAAAAAAACATCCAAATAGCACATGATTGTATATTGACATGCCGCAGTAGGTGTGCTAAGATTGTACTAAATAGTGGGACGGATAAACCCACGAAAAAGAAAAAGGAGTGACCCCATCATGAAAAAGGTTATCTCTCTCATTCTGTGTCTGGCCATGATCCTGACCTGCGTCAGCGCGTTTGCTGACGGCCAGAAGGTCGGCGTTTCCATGCCCACCAAGGACCTGCAGCGCTGGAATCAGGACGGCGCCAACATGGAAGCCCAGCTGATCGCTGCCGGCTACGAAGTTGACCTGCAGTTCGCCTCCAACGACGTGCAGCAGCAGCTGAACCAGGTCACCAACATGATCAACAATGGCTGCGAAGTCATCGTGATCGCCGCCATCGAAGGCTCCTCCCTGGGTTCTGCTCTGGACCTGGCCAAGGAAAAGGGCATCCCGGTCATCGCTTATGACCGTCTGCTGATGGAGTCCGACGCTGTTTCCTACTATGCCACCTTCGACAACTACAAGGTCGGCACCGTGCAGGGCACCTTCGTGAAGGAAGCTCTGGACCTGGACAACGCTGAAGGCCCCTTCACCATGGAGATCACCGCTGGTGACCCCGGCGACAACAACGCCAACTTCTTCTACTCCGGCGCCATGGACGTGCTGCAGCCCTACATCGACGCTGGCAAGATCGTCGTGAAGTCCGAGCAGACCGCTTTCTCCGACGTGGCTACCCCCACCTGGAAGACCGAAGTTGCTCAGACCCGTGCTGACTCCATCCTGGCTTCCTTCTATGCCGATGGCTCCAGCATCGACGCCTGGCTGTGCTCCAACGACTCCACCGCTCTGGGCGTGACCAACGCTCTGGAAGCCAACTATGACGGCGAGTGGCCCATCATCACCGGTCAGGACTGCGACATCTCCAACGTGAAGAACATGATCGCTGGCAAGCAGGCCATGTCCGTGTTCAAGGACACCCGTACCCTGGCTGCTCAGGTCGTGAAGATGGTTGGTCAGATCCTTGCTGGCGAGACCGTCGACGTGAACGACACCGAGACCTACAACAACAACAAGATCGTCGTGCCCTCCTTCCTGTGCGATCCCGTGTTCGCCAGCGTGGAGAACTACGAGACTCTGCTGGTTGAGTCTGGCTACTACACCGCCGATCAGCTGAAGTAATTCACAGACATCCCGAGGGGTGCAGGCGGCATTGTGCCCGCCTGCACCCCTTTCTTTCATCAGATTCCCCCGTTTCAGATCGGGTAAGCTGGAGGAGTATATGGCAAAGATTCTGCTGGAAATGAAGAATATCATCAAGACGTTTCCAGGCGTCAAGGCGCTCAACGATGTGAACTTCCAGGTGGAGGAGGGAGAAATCCACGCACTGGTTGGCGAAAACGGCGCCGGTAAATCCACCCTGATGAATGTGCTGAGCGGCATATACCCCTACGGCACCTATGAGGGTGACATCATTTACGATGGGAAAGTCTGTCACTTTTCCAACATCAAGGATTCCGAAAAGCAGGGCATCGTCATCATCCATCAGGAGCTGGCGCTGGTGCCCGAAATGACGATCGGCGAGAACATGTATCTCGGCAATGAACAGGGCCACAAGCTGGCCATCAACTGGAACAAGACCTATTCTGAAGCCGATAAGTATCTGAGGATGGTCGGCCTTTCTGAGAGCTCAAAGGTGCAGGTAAAGACCATCGGCACAGGCAAGCAGCAGCTGGTGGAGATCGCCAAGGCGCTGGCCAAGCATGCCAGGCTGCTGATCCTGGACGAGCCCACATCCTCCCTGAATGAAGAAGATTCCCGCGCATTGCTGGACCTGATGCTCAGCTTCAAGAAGCAGGGAATGACGATGATCATCATCACCCACAAGCTGAACGAGGTCGCCTATGTGGCGGATAAGATAACTGTGCTTCGCGACGGCTCCACCATCGAGACCATCGACAATCATGGTCCCGAGCCCGTGAGCGAGGAACGCATCATCAAGGGCATGGTTGGCCGCGAGATGACCAACCGTTTCCCCAAACGCGAAAATGTGACCATCGGCGATGTGATGATGGAGGTCAAAAACTGGACTGTACATCATCCGCTGTATCCCGATCGCAAGGTGGTGGACAATGTGTCCATGTACGTGCGTAAGGGCGAGGTCGTGGGCATTTATGGCCTGATGGGCGCCGGACGTACTGAGCTGGCCATGAGCATCTTCGGTCAAAGCTATGGCACCGGCATCTCCGGTACCCTGATGCTGGACGGCAAGCCCGTGAAGCTGAAGAAGAGCGCGAAGGACGCCATCAAGCACAAGATCGCTTATGTAACCGAGGACCGCAAAGGCAACGGCCTGGTCCTGCCTCAATCCATCAAGGTAAACACCTCCCTTGCAAACCTTGGAGCCGTCTCGATGGCCTCCGTGATCGACGGCGACAGGGAATACGCCGTGGCCGAGGAGTATCGCGGCAAGCTGAAGACCAAGACACCTACCGTGGAACAGCAGGTGGGCAACCTTTCCGGCGGCAATCAGCAGAAGGTGCTGCTGGCCAAGTGGATGTTTGCCGAGCCGGACGTGCTGATGCTGGACGAGCCGACCCGCGGCATCGACGTTGGCGCCAAGTATGAGATCTACTGCATTATCAACGACCTGGCCGCAGCCGGCAAGAGCGTGGTGCTGATCTCCTCCGAGCTGCCCGAGGTGCTGGGCATGAGTGACCGCATCTATATCATGAACGAAGCAAAGATCGTGGGCGAGATGAAGGCCTCGGAGGCCACACAGGAGAACATCATGGCCACGATCCTCAAGTCGGGAAGGGAGGCATGAGCATGACGAAATCGATCAATTCCGGTGCTGCCCCCCGAAAGCACATCAACTGGGGCGAATTTTTCCAGAAGTACACCATGACCATCGCTCTGGTGGTGGTGACGATCGTGTTCTCCATGTGGAAGGGCAAGGAAGGCCTGATCCTGCTGCCATCCAATGTGACCGCCCTGATCGCTGAGAACGCCTATGTGTTCATCCTGGCCACCGGCATGCTGATGTGCATCCTGACCGGCGGCAACATCGACCTTTCTGTTGGTTCCATCGTCTGCTTTGCCGCTGCCATTGGCTGCAACATGATGGCTGCGGGCATCAACATGTGGCTGGCTGTGCTGGTCATGCTGCTGATCGGCCTGGCAATCGGTCTGTTCCAGGGCTTCTGGATCGCCAAGGTTCGCGTGCCTGCTTTCATTGCAACGCTGGCCGGTATGTACGCTTTCCGCGGCTTTACCAACGTCGTGCTCAACGGCATGCGCGTGGACGTGACCAATGAGAGCTATCTGGCGCTGTTCGGCAACGGCAAGACCAGCTACATCCCCGATGTGATCCGCCAGAGCATGCCTGCACTGGACGGCATCCTGACCAAGGACAACAAGGCCCTGGCAGCTTTCATCGGTGAAAACTACATTGCCAAGTTCAATGTGACCTGCCTGTGCATCGGCGTGGCGCTGGCTCTGGTCTTTGTGGGTTACAAGGTGTGGCAGATCCTGCGGCAGAAGAAGCTGGGCATCCAGCAGTCCGTCCCCGGACAGATCATCTCCGCGGTGATCATCGCTGCCCTGACCATCTGGGTCAGCTTCCAGCTGAGCTGCTACCGCGGCTTCCCCATGGTGCTGCTGTGGATCGCCCTGGTGCTGGGCATCTATGCTTACATCACCAACAAGACTGCTATGGGCCGTCATCTGTACGCTGTGGGCGGCAACGAGAAGGCCACCGCGCTTTCCGGCGTCAAGACCCGCAATGTGTATTGGTTCGCCTATGCCAACATGGGCCTGCTGGCCGGTCTGGCTGGCGTTTTGACCGCGGCCCGCGCCAAGGGCATCGACCCGGTGTATGGCGAAGGCTATGAGATGGACGCCATCGCGGCCTGCTTTATCGGCGGCGCATCCGCCTATGGTGGAACAGGCAAGGTGTCCGGCATGATCATCGGCGCTATCCTGATGGGCGTGATCAACAAGGGCATGATTATCGTGGGCGTGGATGCCAACTATCAGAAGGTAGTCAAGGGCATCGTGCTGCTGGTGGCTGTCATGTTTGACGTGCTGTCCAAGCGGCAGAAGCGCTGAGAAGGGGAGTGGACGCAGATGAAGAAGTTCGATCTTTCCGTGCTGAAAAAGAATGCCATGCTCATCGTCATGTTCCTGGTCTATGTGTTTTTTGCGATCATGACCAAGGGCGGCATCTTCAAGCCATCCAGCTTCTCTGAGCTGATCAATCAGAACACCTATGTATACATCCTGGGTGCAGGCATGCTGATGTGTATGCTCACCGGCGGCAACATTGATCTGAGCTGCGGCTCCTTCGTGTGTCTGCTGGGCGCCTTTGGCGGCGTATTCATGATCGTGAACGGCATGAACACCGGCATCTCGATCCTGCTGCTGCTGCTCATCGGCGTGGCATACGGCGTCATCCTGGGCTTCCTGATCGCTTATATCAACATCCCGCCGTGGATCGCTACACTGGCCGGTTTCCTGGCCTTCCGCGGTCTGGGTACCTCCATTCTGAGCGCCAATTCCGCAACGGGCTCCCTGGCTCCCTTCCCTGTGGATTTCCAGCACATCTTCTATGGCCGTGTGTTTGCCACGCAGCCCGGCGTCTTTAACTGGGTCTGCTTCATCGTTGGCATTGTTGCCGCGGCGATCGTGGTGGCGCTGGCGTTGGTAAACCGTGCTTCCCGCAAGAAGAAGGGCTATGAGCTGGAAGATCTGAAGCTCACCGTGCTGAAGTGCGTGTTGGAGTGCGGCGCCATCATCCTGGTGATGACCCAGCTGGCCCGCGACGGCGGCATCCCCACCACGCTGGTGTGGGTGGCCTCCATCATTTTGATCTACTCCTTCATTACCAGCAAGACCACTGTAGGCCGCCACTTCTATGTGGTGGGCGGCAACATTGAGGCAGCCCGTCTCTCCGGCGTGAATACCCGCAAGATCATGTTCCTGGCCTATCTGAACATGGCTGTGCTGACCGCCATTGCCGCCATGACCGTTGTGGCCCGTTCGCAGTCAGCTTATGCTGATGTGGGCAAGAACTTTGAGATGGATGCCATTTCGGCCTGCGTGGTGGGCGGCGTTTCTGCCAGCGGCGGCGCCGGCACGGTGCTGGGCATGGTCATCGGCGCAACGCTCATCGGCATTATCAACCTGGGCATGAGCCTGATCAGCTTGGATGCCAACTGGCAGCGGGTGGTCAAGGGCTTTGTGCTTCTGGCTGCGGTGGTGTTCGACATTCTGTCCAAGAAGCGCACCAAGTAAAGCGTTTTCGGTACGTTTTGTCCCCCAAAAAAACGCCAACCATTTATCCCGTGGCTGCGGTCACGGGATTTTCTTTGAGAAACGGAGGGGCTGCCATGGGAAACAGAAAGACAACGGGAAGCATCTGCGGCTTTGCAGCGCTGTATATGTGGTATACTGCTTACCAGCTCTTTCAGGACCGCAATGCACAGAGCACCATGCCGCTGACTGTTGCATGGCTCTGCATCATCTTCTTTGCAGCGGCCGGCATTGCACTGGCAATCATCAGCATTCGGCAATACAGGCTTGCGCAGCTTGAAGAGAAAGAAAAAAAGGACAGCGAAATAAGCTTCGCGGTTCAGGGGAGGGAAAGGCATGCAGGACATTCTTGCTGCACTGGAGCAGGTCTACAGTGACTATCGCACAGAGCTTGCTCAGGCGCAAAAAAAGCAAAAGCCCGCGGATGGACTGTTTGGCCTGGGGCACTCCATGAAGGATGATCCCTGCCATGAGCATCTGGACGAGCGGATCGCGGCCATTGTGCAGCAGGCTTCTGCGGAAAGAATTGACTCGACACAAGCTGTCCAGGCACTCAGATTGATTTTTACGCAGACGAGTCTTTATCCATATCCCGTATCGGCCCAATGGATGCTGTACGCGACAGAACGTCATGGTATGCTGCTGGTACCGTTGCTGACAAAAGAAGACGCGGCAATACTGTGCCGGGAATACGGAAAGCGATACAAGGTATGGGATCGACTGCCGGTGCAGAAGGAGCTGCATCAGGCATTGAAGCGGCAAAGCGCAGGCTGAATGACGATCTGCACCAAGCAGAGGTACAGGCGCTGTGCCCGCTGGATATGATGATCCCGCAGATGGCGAAATACGCGGATGTGACCGAGCAGTTGAAGATGACAGATCTGCTGCGCTGGAGCGGGATGATGAATGCCATCAAACAGCAAGTCATGGAGAGCATTGGAACGAGATTGTCCATAAGTAAAAAGCGGTGGTTGCTGCATCATGCAGTGACCACCGCTTTTGATATTGATCTCAAAGTACATTAACGGTTTCCTTTCCATCCTGATTTGTGCAATCTGGAAGAGCCCACTTACGGTTCAGGGCTTTTCAAAGTACGTCCGGCAAGCTTTGAACTTGTGACTTTCAGAGTCGCGAGCCCCTGCCCGTCATTGATTAACAAAAGGAGGAACATGTCCAGTCATTATTGCATACCGTGTGATTATTTCCCCATACTACCATTATCAGCCCAGTGGGCATTATGGAAAGGAACAGGCCATGATCAAAACCGAGTTTATTTCCAATCGTTCTGTTGTCCGGGTGCATGACGAGTTCATCCGCAAGGATGTGGATGCTGTGATGCCCCAGCTCAACAATATCGTATCTGAATCTTATCGGCGCAGGCTGACCGGGCATCTGCGAGATCCGCAGCGTATCATCCGCTGATAGACCAAGTGGGATCGGCGTATAGATCGAGTATACGCCAGTTCCGATATTCAATGGAAAAACATGCTTCTTGACATAGGAAATAATATTCTCCATAATGCTGGTGGGAAAGGAGATCACCATGGAGCAATATGCGAAGTATCTTCGCAAATCCCGATTCGATCGTGACTACGCGGAAATGAGTGTGGAGGAAACACTGAAGCGTCATGAGGCCATACTGGACAAGATGGCGAAGGAACGGGGATACCATATTGCTAAGACCTACTATGAGGTCGTGTCCGGTGAGAGCATCGAGGCACGCCCGGAGATCCAGAAGCTGCTGGAGGAGGTCAATGCCGGTCTCTATACCGGCGTACTGGTGGTGGATGTGGAGCGATTGGCGCGTGGTAACGGCGCAGACCAGGCACAGATCAGCCAGATCTTCCAGTTCTCGGGTACCAAAATTATCACACCGATGAAGACCTATGACCCATCCAATGAGTTTGATGAGGAGTACTTCGAGTTCGGCCTGTTCATGTCCAGGCGCGAGTACAAGACCATCAACCGCCGCCTGATCCGCGGACGTGACAGTTCTGCGGCAGAGGGCAAATACATTTCCAGCATCGCGCCTTATGGGTATAAGCGAGTGAAGCTGGAAAATGAAAAGGGCTACACCCTTGCGCCGGAACCGACGGAAGCAGAGGAAGTGAAGCGCATTTTCGATCTGTTCCTGATGGGACAGGGAACGAAGATGATTGCCAACGACCTCAACGACCGCAGCGTCCCCACCCGCCACGGCGAACTGTGGGAATACTCCACCATCGCGCAGATCCTGACCAACCCGATCTACATGGGCAAGATCCGCCGCGGATGGAGCAAGCAGATCAAGACGGTCGAGAACGGCCTGGTGAAAAAGAAGATTCAGCGCAAACGGCATTTGGAGGAGTATCAGCTCTATGAGGGGCTGCATCCGGCGCTGGTCAGCGAGGAGAACTTCATGAAGGCGCAGAATTTGCGCATGACACGCCAGTCCAACGCCAAGGTCAAGGAAGGCCAGACATTGCAGAATGCTTTTGCCGGGCTGATCTATTGCGGCTGCTGCGGTAAACGCATTGGCCGAACCACGATGAGCAATGTGCAATTAGCCAAATCGCCGGGTAAGAGCTTCATCCGCCTGCGCTGTGTGAATGGCCGCAACTGTCATAACGTGAGCGCAGACTATGCGGTGGTGGAGCAGGAGATCGTCAGTGCCCTGCGCACCTGGCTGGAAGGCTATCGCGTGAAGGTGGATGTGGAAGGCTACGCCGATGAGATCACCATGTGTGAACGTGAACTGGAAAGTGCTCGCACTGAGTCCAGCCGTTTGCAGGCACAGCTTGAAAACGCCTACGATCTGGTCGAACAAGGCGTTTATTCGCTGGACTTCTTCAAGCAGCGGCGTGACAAGCTGAATGCAGAGCGGGAGGATGTGCAGCAGAAGGTCAAGCGACTGACATCCACCATTGAGCGGCTGCAAAATTGCACGGAGAGCTCCGATCGGCTGATCCCGACCACCGAAATGCTGCTTGAAAGCTACGATGACATGACCGTACAGGAGCGGAATCTCCTGCTGAAGAACATTTTGCAGAAAATCACTTACCGGAAAACGCCCGACGGCAAGATCGAGATCGACCTGTACCCGATCCTGCCGCAGCTGTAAAGGGTGTTCATAGGTATCATCGGAGTTACTCACGTATTCGTCAGTGACCCGACCCAGGGCTACGGTCTGTACATCGACTGGATGCTGGAGGGAACGGACAGTCTGACAGAAAACGACGAACAAAGCCAGATTTCATCAAAGGATTCGACAGGCGCAAACCAGAAAGTCTCCTTCATATACGAAGGAGGCTTTTTTATGGAGTGCGTATTGTTTGGCGCGGCGTCGGATACCCGAATGCCATCGCTGCTGATCGAGAGCGTAGATGAAAAATGGCGATGCACGCCGGTGCATGATCCTGGCGCGGCCTATGGACTGCGGTGCGATGTACTGGTGCTTTTCCCGTGCGAGGGAACGGTCGAACTGACGCATTTGCTGCGGATGCGCCCGCCTGTGCAGGCGCCGTACCTGGTTGCCTGCGGCCAGGAAGCAAGGAATTGTGACCTGATGCTGGCGCCGGGCGAATTGACGCTGCTCCCGACCATGATCGACGCCCGTGAACAGCAGGGGACGCTGCCGCAGCTGTGCATGGAACGTATGCCCATGATGATGGAACTGGCCGAGGGGCTTTTGCGGGCGCTGGAGCTGCGGCAGGAGCTGACAGCGTGGCGTTTCCTGCCGGAGATGGCGGCGATGACGGCGGTCCATCCCGCACTGCTGGACGGGCTGTCGTCGCATCTGTATCCGTTCATCGGCAGACAATATGGAATGCGCCCGGCGGCGGTGGAGCGCAGTCTGCGCCTGGCGGTGGAATCGGCCTGGACGCGAAGCAGTATCTGGGCGTTGGAACGCTTTTTTGGTCAGTCGATCGACCCGGAAAAGGGAAAACCCACCAATCGTGAGTTTTTGTGCCAGGTCTGTGAGCATCTGACGCTGGCGGCACAGCGGTTGATTTGATGGAATAGTCGTGGGAAAAAGACTGCGAATGTGAACAGTTTGTGATTTTTTGCATGTTTCTCTTGCGATGGAGGGCAAAACATGATATAAGAAAGTATCAGCCTGCGCAAAAGCAGGCGCAAGAAAGGAACATGTCCCGATGAACGCAATGAAAAAGTTGTCCCTGCTGCTGGCTGTCATGCTGTGCGTGGTGTCTCTGGCCATGCCCGTGTCTGCCGAGGAAGCGGCCGATCCGGTTGTATTCACTGTGAACGGCGTCGAAGTGCTCAAGTCCACCGTTGACGCGATCGCAGACAATCTGTATGAAACCTATACTTCCTACGGTTATACCCTGGGCGAGGAGGACAAGGTCTATCTGAACGAGATCGCTGTGAACTATGCCGTCCAGATGGAGCTGATGAGCCAGAAGGCCGCCGAGCTGGGCCTGGATCAGCTGACTGAGGAGGAACTGGCTGCGCTGACGGAGGAAAACCATGAGTACTGGGAGCAGGCCGTGGCATACTACATGGAGGCTTCCTTCGGCATCACCGAGGAGTCCACTGACGAGGAGAAGGCAGATGCCCGCATCAATACCCTGGCGCTGCTGGAGAGCATGGGCTATACGGAGGAGGCGCTGCTGAAGGACGCGATTGACAGCGAGATCAGCGGCCGTGTCTATAACGAAATGATCAAGGGTCAGGAAGTGACGAACGAGGACATCCGGAATGCCTTTGACGAGCACGTCGCCAGCGACGAGGCTGCCTATAAGGACAATATCTATAACTATGAGCTGTATACCCAGTATTACGGTTACGAGTCCTACTATGTGCCGGAAGGCTACCGCGGCGTGACCCAGATCCTGCTGGCTGTGGAGGACGAGCTGCTGGACGCCTACCTGACCGCTCGCGACCAGCTGGAGGCCGGTGCGGAAGGCATGACCCAGGAGCAAGTGGACGCCGCTCTGGCTGCCGTGCAGGCTGCTGTCCAGCCCACCTACGACGAGATCGCGGCGAAGTTCAATGCCGGTACTGCTTTCGAGGCGCTGATCGACGAATACAACACCGATCCCGGCATGCAGAATCCTGCCACCCGTGCCACCGGCTACAGCGTGCATGCGGACAGCGTGCTGTATGATCCCAGCTTTGTGACCGCTGCGTTCTCTGTGAACAACATTGGCGAGATGAGCCAGCCCTCCATCGGCAACTATGGCGCTTATATCGTCTACTACCTGCGCGATATCCCCGCCGGTCCTGTGGAGTTCACCGACGAGATCGCTGCGTCCCTGCGTGAGGAAGCTGTCGCTGCGAAGGAGGAAGAAGCCTTTGACGCCGCGATGAGCGCCTGGGTGGCTTCCGCAGAGATCGTGTACACCGAGGCTGGCAACGCCTACAAGCCCGCCAACTAATTGAAATTCCCAAAGGCCGGAAGAACAGCGCTGTTCTTCCGGCCTTTTCACTTGTCCGGCGTGCCCTGCGCTACCAACTTCATCGCCGCAGCGACGATCAACCAACAAGAAACCGCCGATTGTCCAAGGGTTGGGTCCCTGAACAATCGGCGGTTTCTATTCTCAATCAACACACAGCCTCACCCCCAAGCGCGCGCAAGCCGTCGAAGAAAGACAAGCAAGGCGCAGAATGGGTCCAGGGTCTGCGACCCTGGCGGAGTCCAGAGGCAGCGCCTCTGGTCGCGCCGCAGCGCGAAACCCACGTGCTTCCCGGTCATTCGAGCTCGATGAGTCGGTAGGAGAGGAAGCAGGAGGAGTCAAGCTCATCGTCCTGCCGAAGGAAATTGACGGTGATGCGCTCAAGGACCATGCGGGTGATGTCCGCAGAGGGCGAAGCGAGCAGAACCGCCACCTGCGTGTCGCCGGTGCGGCAGACAACGTCGCTGCGGCGCAGATTTTGTGACAGGTGACGGATCAGCCCTTCCATCAGCATGTCCATGTCCAGCGGGCGCAGCTTTGAGGAACTGGTGCCCAGCATGATCAGGCCAAGATAAAGGGAGCGATCGCTTCGATCCAGCATGCGGAGCATCAAACCGGCTACGTCCTTCAGCATGCTCCGGTCACAGATCAGCGCATGGTTGCGGACTGTGCGGCTGAGCTCCCGCTGCAATTGCGCGACACTGTCGTCCAGCGTCCGGCTTGTGTCCAGCACCTGGCGCTGATAATGCAGCGCGTCCTGCTTATTGTCTGTTTGTCCGGCGTGGATCATGATCTCGGCCATGCGCAGGTGCAGCGTCTCGTTGAATGGCAACAGGTTGGCCGCTGTGCTGCATACTCGGATCATATCGTCGATTTCGTCTGCCGCCTGGAGCAGATTCAGATACCGCAGCACCAGCGACAGGTACAGCGTCTGCATGGCGGTGATCTTGGTGGCAAGTAGCTCGGAATTGCTGCTGTAGCCCAGCAGATCCCCGGAGTAGAGCGAGAGCGCCTCCTCAAACAGCGCGCGTGTCTCAGGCGTGATTTCATGGCAGGTGCAGATATTCTCGGCGACGCTCTGGAAGCGCAGCATGTCCACATCCACTGACTCCGATGCGTGCCAGTAATAACCGCCGCTGCCGGTGGCAATGCATTCCGCCAGTTGCGGATGAATGCCGGACAGCAGGCTGCGCGTGCGGCTCACCAGCGTCTTTAAGGCGATCGGCGTGGCCAGATGCAGCAGATTGATCAATTCGGAAGCGGGAACGATCTCGCCGCTGCGCAATAATAAAAGCTGCATCAGTTGCTGGCCTTTCGGGCTGCGAGACAGCGCCGCATCCTGCGAAACACCGTTCAAATCAAGATGAAATCCGCCAAACATGCGAATGGATAGCTTGTCCATGGGACGCCTCCTTTGGCTTGTGTGATACGATTCTCTGCTCAAAGCGCCTGAATTTCGGCGACGTTTAGCGTGAGAATGATAAGATGATCAATCGGGATTCGGAGCTTCGTCGGAGGCGGGCTCGTCATCGGGATGATTTGTCAATAATGCGCGGGCACCGGTGGGCAGATCGGCCTCCTGCGCGGGACTGGCCAGCCCAGACTGGGCCTGGGCCTCGGCGATGGCCTCCAGCAGCGGCGGATCGTCGGCGTCCGGCGCCGGGTCCAGATCGGGATGATCGGACATAACGGGCGCGTCGTCGGCGATAGGTGCAGGTTTGGTATCGGCTGCCGCGGGAAGCGGCTCCGTGTCCGTGGGCTCGTTGCGGACCGCTTGCCTGCGCGGCCTGAAACACAGTGCTGCTGTGCAGAGCAGGACCCCCAGACAGGCCAGCGCGGCAAAGCTGCCGCCCAGCAGGTAAGGGTCCGTCAGCGTCAGACGGAATAATGTACCTTCCACCGGCGGGAAAAGAGCGGGCAGGGAAACGACCGGCAGGACGCCGACGAGCATGCGGCCTGCCACGCAGCCCAGAACGCCGCAAAGCGACTCGGCAAAGCGGCCGCCGCCGATCCCGGCAAGGGCGGTCCCGGGCAGCAGACCTGAGACGCCTACCCCTACGCCGAAAACCACGCCGCCCAGCAAAAGTTTTGAGGTCAGCGGCGTTATCTCCAGCAGATCCACGTCAATGACAGCCAGATAACAGAGGCATGCTGTCATCATCATGCCAAGCCCCAGCGTGTAGAGCAGCACACGGAGGTGCAGCCAGTCGGCCAGACGGAGCGCCTGGCGAACGTGGTCTGTCCAAGAAAAGCCGGAAAGCTGAATGGCCGTGCCGAGCAGAAAACCGCAGATGATCAATGCCGCAGTACTCATGACAGCTTCCTCCCGGTCAAAAGGGCAGTGACTCCGGCGGAGGTCCAGGCGCACAGAAGAAACGCCAGCGCGCCGACGCCGCCCTGCATCATGCCGCCGATCAGATGAAAGCTGTCGGCGCCGGTCAGCGGCAGGGCCAGCATCATCAGCAGACCGCCCAGAAAGGCAGTCAGGCAACTGCGTCCGGTGGAGCGCAGCCGTGCATCGCGCCGACAGCGGATGCGCCGGGGGAGCGAAAAGACGAAGGCCCCAACGACCATGGCAGCGGCAAAGAGATGCAGCCCGCCGGGAAAACCGACGACCGAGAAACTGTCGGAAATGGAAAAGGAACCTGCGAGGATCGTGATGAGGGCAAAAACAAAAGACAAAAACAATCCGCGCCACAAAGGATGCGCACGCTGCGTCATGATCATGCCTCCCAGACAAAACTGAGATCAGCATGTTCCGAAAAATGAAAAGCTATGCGCAATGAGGATGCAGCCAGGCGACTTGAAGATGGGTACGCTTTGGCCGCAGGTATCGTATTGAGGATAACACAGCAGGCGGGAACTGTCAACCAAAGAAGATGCAAGAATTCTTATAATCATGATATCAAAATGCCATCGCAGCCCTGCGGTTTTTCATGCAATGATGCGGAGAAGCGCTGATTCGACACGCTTTGCGTTCTTCACGAACCTTCCGCTTTTTCCTCATTGATTCGCCCTGCATTTCGTGTTATACTTGATATAAGAAGATTGGGCCGCACCGATTTGAAAGGGTGCAATCCGAAGTGTGTAAGGAGGTCATCTCTCATGATTCACCACAACCCTCTGCTCGACCCGAACGCCCCCGGCAAGAAGTTCATCACCATGGGTGAGATCATGCTCCGCTTGACGCCCCCTAACTATGAGAAGCTGCGCATGGCGTCCAGCTTTGAAGCCAGCTATGGTGGCAGCGAGGCGAACATCGCGCTGGCTCTGGCCAACCTGGGTGTGGACAGCACTTTCTTCACCGTCGTTCCCGAAAACTCCATCGGCAAGAGCGCCGTGCGTATGCTGCGCTCCAACGACGTCCACTGCACCCCCGTCATCCTCTCTACCCCGGAGGAGACGCCCACCCATCGTCTGGGCACCTACTACCTCGAAACTGGCTATGGTATTCGTGCCAGCAAGGTCATCTATGACCGCAAGCACTCCGCACTGACTGAGTACGATTTTTCACGGGTAGATCTGTATGCGCTGCTGGACGGCTTCGATTGGCTGCACCTGAGCGGCATCACGCCTGCCCTGGCGCCCAACTGCGCCCAGCTGGTGATGGACATGCTCCGCGTGGCCAAGGAAAAGGGGATGACCGTCTCCTTTGACGGCAACTTCCGCTCCACCCTGTGGACCTGGGAGCAGGCTCGCGATTTCTGCACCGAATGCCTGCCTTATGTGGATGTGCTGTTGGGCATCGAGCCCTATCATCTGTGGAAGGATGAAGCCGACCACAGCAAGGGCGACTGGAAGGACGGCGTACCGCTCCAGCCCAGCTACGAGCAGCAGGACGAGGTTTTCCAGCGCTTCATCGAGCGCTATCCGAACCTCAAGTGCATTGCCCGTCACGTGCGCTACGCCCATTCTGGCTCTGAGAACAGCCTGAAGGCTTACATGTGGTATGAAGGCCACACCTTCGAGTCCAAGCTGTTCACCTTCAACATTCTGGATCGTGTCGGCGGCGGCGACGCCTTTGCCAGCGGCCTGATCTATGCCATGATGCACGGCTACAAGCCCATGGACATGGTCAACTTTGCCGTGGCCTCCAGCGTGATCAAGCACACCATTCACGGCGATGCGAACATCACCGACGACGTCAAGACCATCCGCAACCTGATGAACATGAATTATGACATCAAGCGCTGAGTATCGCAGAGACTTCATGGATTATCCGCTGTCCATGCCGGTTATGCCCGCCGTTTATGATTGATTTATAAGGAGTACCCGTTATGCAAGGCAGAAACTCAATGAAATACAGCGACCTGCAGGCCGATGATCGCCGCCGCAGACGCCGGATCCGCAACTGGATCATCCTGATCCTGGTGGTGGTCGGCGTGGTGATGGGCATCAATGCCCTGCGCGAATTCGGCAGCACCCGCGAGATCTCCGCGACTGCGCTCCCGTGCAGCGCCGAGCAGGACGTGACCATCTTTGGCGAGAACGTGCTGTACTACGACGGCATTTCCATCCATTGCATGAGCGCGTCAGGCGGCATCAGATGGAGCTTTCCCGTGGGCGGCGGCGCCAGCTTTTCTGCCTCGGACACGCATCTGGTCATCTGGGCAGGTTCGCAGCTGTTCATCGTGGACAGCAACGGCAAGCCCTCCTACAACGAGAACATGAACGACGCTGTGCAGTTTGCCCGGGTGAAGGATAATTACTGCGCGGTGGTCATCGGCAACGACACGTCGCCCGACCTGATCATCAAGAGCCTGGACGGTACGCAGGTGGACGAGGAAGCCGAAGCCTTCAATGGCATGATGTTGCTGGATGTGGGCTTCTACGGCGACAACGACCAATATCTCTGGACCCTTGCCATGGACGTGTACGGCACAGAGATCAATACTGTACTGAACACCTTTCAGGTGGGCAAGATGAACACCGGCGAAGTCAATCTTGGTGAGTATCTGACCTACAAGGTACTGTATGCGGACAACAAGCTCCATGTGTTCACCACGCAGCAGATGTATGTATTCGACTACAAGGCAGTTCAGGATCAGAGTGCTACGCAGCTGGTTTATGGCTGGCAGCTGATCGACAGCTATGTCCCGCCGCGCGGCACCTCCCTGATGCTTCTGGCCCCCACCGCGCAGCTGAACGGTACCAGCCAGACCATCACGGATCTGCGCATTTTGACCGCAAATCTGGACCGCCGCTATACGCTTCCCAGCGCCTGCGTAGGCGCCGCTGTTCAGGGCAGCAATCTCTATGCCGTCTCTGCCGACTATCTCTACCGTGCCAATGTTGACACCCAGCGTTTCTACGGTTACGCCCTGCCGCTTCCCGACGACCGTCAGGCCACTGGCTTTGTCGGCCTCACCAACGGCGGACGCGCCATCATTACCAGCGGCAGCAGCGTGTATTCCGTGACCCTGCCGAGGTAACCAGGGGCTTTGCCCCTGGACCCGCGGGGGTTTCGCACTGTGGCGCGACCAGGGCGCTGCCCTGGACCTGCAAGGGGCCATAGGCCCCTTGACCCCTTTCTGCACCATGCTTGATTTTCTCCGATGGGTTGTGATTGCGCGGAGGTAGGGCATGTTTCTTGAATGAGGGTTGCAAAAAGCGATTGTTCAGGGGCCCAACCCTTGAACAATCGCTTTTTGCGTGATGGTTGACTTTGCGTGTTTGGTTGAAGTTTGTGGTACTATTGCCAGTACCTGGCGGTTACTCTCCAACAGGGAAAGTCACTTGCCAGCGGCCTTCCATGTATTGGGTTGCAATGGTGTATTCACCGCGAAGGGTGTAGGGGCGGGTGTCTGTTGAAGGAATGGTATAGACATCGTCCTCGTAGCTGCCGATATGCGACTGATCGTGGGCAGATACCTGGTAATCGCTCCACAGCTCGTGGCCATCGGGGTCCAGCACCATCGGGAAGCCGTGATTATCCAGATACTTGATGTCCTGATAATGGTGCTGCACATGCAGTTGGCCGTCAAGGTAGGCCAGGCCTGTCAGCTGAACGCCGGCGACAGGTTCGGCAAGCGGCTGAGCCTGGGGAAGCAGCATCTGCATGCCGATGGGCCTGTCTCCCTCATTGCTGCCGTAGCCGCGGAACACCACGCCTTCCCATGATGGGCCTGCAGCCAGTTCTGCAGGCACAAATGTCATCACGTCGCAGGTCAACGTCTGCTTGCCGCTGATGAAGCAGCGCAATGAACAGGTCACCTTGTTGGACAGCTTTGCCGCATCCCAGCCCTCAAGCGTACACAGGAACGTTGCGGCATGCGTATCCGGGTCATAGGCGATCTGCTCGCAGTGACCGGTGATGCAGTCGGCGGGCAGATTCATGTGGAAGCTGTCGAACAGATCCACCGTCTCATCAATGCGGTCGCCGGTCAGGTCCTGAATGGACAGATATACATTTGCGGTGCCGTTCTCCACGCGGGCAGAGATGACCTCCATACGGATGCCATTGTCTTCGCAGGTGAGCTGAACCGGCTTCATGGCTTGCGCAAGCCCCGGAAATACGCGGTACAGCGCTTCATTGAATGCCTCGTTGCCGGCGGCCAGCGCGGGGACGCCTATGCTCACCAGCATCGCCAATGCCGCAGCAATGGCAGTGATACGCCGTGCCATGTGCTGAACGCGGCTGCGGCCAAACTGCTGCACGTCGGCAGCTTCATCGATCATGCGCTCGGGCAGTGCGTCCAGCGCATAAGACAGTTTTTCTTTCATTTGATCAGGATTCCTTCCTTTTCCAGTTCTTTGCGGAGCTTTCCCCGCAGACGATGCAGACGAACGGCAATGGTACTTCTGGGGCGCCCAAACAGGAGGGCCAGGTCCTGTTCGGTGTCTGCGAACCAATAGCGGCGCATAAACAGGAGGCGATCTTCCTTCGGCAGACTGTCGAGGAATGAGGTCAAAACGCTCGTCAGCGCCTTCTCGTCCAGAGTGTCCTCGACCGCACCATTTCCAGCCAGCACCTCGGCCAATTCATCCAGCGCAATGGTGTATGGGCTGAAGCGCTTGGCGGCGGTCTGTGAATGATAGCGCTTAATGGCCAGATTGCGGACGATGCGGCACACATATGCTCGCAGGAAGCGGGGACGCTGCGGCGGGATCTCATTCCACACCGCCAACCAGGCGTCATCCACGCATTCTTCCGCATCCTCCGCAGAGCCCAGCACCCGACTTGCCACGCTGCGGCATAGCTTGCCGTATTGCTTGTCCAGCTCGGTCAGCGCGTGTTCCGACCGCTGCTCCAAGAGGGTGATCAGCTGCTCATCCTCCATGGGCTCACCTCCTTTCACCTGATCAGTACGGAATCGGAAGGGATTTGTTACATGCTTTTCCTTTCATATTGAAAAAATGGTCTCTGCATGATGCATGCAAAGACCATTTGTCATTATTCAGCGCTGAACTGCCAGGCGTCGATGGTGTAACCCTCTCCGGAGAACAGGAAGGTCAGGTTGTGGACGCCTTCGATGGGTTGGGTCAGATCGGCGGTGATCTCCTGATAGCCGTCGCCGGTGGGCGTGATGGTGACGTAACCAATCACCGGGCCGCGGGGTTTATCCTGGTGCAGCTGGATGCAGCCGGTGACGCCCTCGTCGGCATGCACGCTCATGGTGATGGTCTTTGCGCCTGCACCGAAATCCACGCCGTACAGCGCCAGCCAGTCGCCGTCGTTGATGTCCGTCACCACCATATTGCCGCAGGTCGTGCCCTGCTCTGCACATACCGTGTCAATGCCTGCCATCACGGCGATGGTTTCGGCCTCGATGCGCGTGAAGGGATTCAGCGTGCTCACCTGCTCCAGCTTGTCCAGACCGGCTTGCCTGACCAGATCGATGGTCGCGTCGTCATGCACCGTCAGCTGTGTAATGCCTGTGCTGCGATAGCCGCCGCTGACGCCCAGCGCTTTCTCCAGAATCTGCGTATGCCAGGCTACATACCAGTTTCCCTTGAACTCGAATATGCAGTGGTGATTGTTGCCGTAGCAGCCGAAATACGTGCCGGGGTTCTTCAGGAACATGCCGGTGTACTCAAAGGGGCCCATGGGATTGTCAGAGGTCATATAGGCGATCTGGGCGTTGTCAAAACCGTAGTTTTTTTTGCCCTCGGCGGTCACATTCCAGTTGGTGCAGTAGGAATAGACATACTTGCCGCCGATCTTGTTGATGCCGGAGTCCTCAAACAGGAAGGGCACCTTCAGCGGCTTCGGCTTGCCATCCAGGCTGATCATATCGTCACCCAGCTTGACCACACGCGCGGTGCCGGGATCGGCCTCATGCTTGGAGGGAACGCCGCCGCCGAAATACAGATAGGCGCTGCCGTCGTCGTCCACCAGCACTGCCGGGTCAAACAGCCAGGTCACGGTGCTGCAATTGGGGGTGTTGCGGCTGACAAGCGGCCTGCCGATCGGGTCCACAAAGGGGCCGGTAGGACTGTCGGAGGTCAGCACGCCGATACCATTGCCGCCGTTGGCAAAGTAGATGAAGAAACGCATCTGACCGTCGATCTCCTTGCAGGCCACCGCGGGCGCCCAGGAGTTGTTGCCCCACTTGGAAGCACCGTTCCTGCCTGCCGCCGCGATGCAGCCGTGGTCCGTCCAGTTGACCAGATCAGCGGAGGACACGACATTCAGCGTGTTGATCTTCGCATAGGTATTGTCCTTGACCTTGCCATCCTTGTCGTACTCCAGCACGTCGCCGGTCATGTACAGATACACGCGGTCGTCATACACCAGTGCCCAGGGGTCTGCGCCCAGACGCTGTGTCATTACCGGCATGTCCTGGGTGAACAGCTTTGCGCCTCTGGCCAGGCTCAGCGTGTTGAACTGCTTTGCCAGCGCCTCCTGCTCGTCTTGAGAATAGGTCTGTACCTCGGCCTGAGCCATTGCGCCGCCCGCCAGCACCAATGCCAGCAGCAGCGCCGCGATCGCCTTCTTCATGAAACCACCGCCTTTATGATAGGTGCTTCCAGTATAGCACAATCAATCACGTTGCGCTTATCCGTGTGTTGCCTAAGATCAATTCAGTTTGTGCGGTGTTTGGGAGGGCGGGTCGATCATGTCGTCTTTCTCCCATTTCATGTCGATCACGAGCATCTCATTTTCGTGTCCCGGAACATCGCGCAGTTTGATCACCGCCCTGCGCGCCGTGGGCGACATCAAATTGAGCAGCCTCTGAATCAGCTGCTCGTCCGGGAACGGATCGTAATCTTTGAATTTCTGCTTTTTCTCGTCATCCATCTGTACAAACCTCCGTCTGCTATCTTTGAGTGTACATCTTATCCCAACAATCTGCAACTGTCAACCATCATGCGTTGAACTTGAGGTTCAAACAGCCCGCCAACTTCAGCGCTGTGTTCCTGTCTACCCGCATGTAAAAAGCGATTGATCAAGGGCTTGGCCCCTGATCAATCGCTTTTTTGCAAACCAAACGCTAACATACCTGCATACGGAACCAACGCGCAAAAGCGTAGTCAAGCCGCAACATAGAAAGGGGTCAAGGGGCCTGTGGCCCCATGCAGGGTCCAGGGAATACGCCTGCCCTGTGGGCAGTTCCGCGCAGCGGAAAGCGTTCCGAAGCGAAGCGCAGGTGGCCCAAAGCCCCCTGGCACAACTCTTAGTCGTTGTTCTGATAACGCCACTGACGGGCACGGTCGCCGGCGTTCAGGATGCGCTTGCGCATGCGCAGGGTCTTGGGAGTGACTTCGACAAGCTCGTCGTCGTCGATGAACTCCAGGCACTCCTCCAGAGACAGGGGATGGACGGAGATCAGGCGCATGGCATCCTCGGAAGCGGAAGCATTGCGCATGTTGGTCACGTGCTTGGCCTTGCAGACATTGACCACCAGGTCGCCGGGACGGGCGTTCTGGCCGACGATCATGCCCTCATAGGTATCGACCTGCGCACCGATGAACAGCGTGCCGCGCTCCTGGGCATAGAAGAGGCCATAGGAGGTGCTGATGCCGGACTCATGCGCCACCAGCGCGCCGACGGAGCGGTGCGGGATGTCGCCCTTGACAGGCTCATAGCGCTCAAACGTGGAGGACATGATGCCCTCGCCGCGGGTATCGGTCATGAACTCGCTGCGGTAGCCGAACAGACCGCGGGAGGGAACCAGGAACTCCATGCGCACACGGTCAGTGCCGGTCATGGTCTCCATGGTGCCGCGGCGGCGGCCGATCTTTTCAATGACCGCACCGGCGCTGGCCTGGGGCGTATCCACCACCAGGCGCTCCACGGGCTCGCACTTCACGCCGTCGATCACCTTGTAGATGACGCGGGGCTTGCTGACCGCGAACTCATAGCCCTGACGGCGCATGTTCTCGATCAGGATGGACAGATGCAGCTCGCCGCGTCCGGCCACCTCAAAGGCGTCGGTCGAATCGGTGTCGTTCACGCGCAGGGACACGTCGGTCTGCAGCTCGCGCATCAGGCGGGCACGCAGGTGACGACTGGTCACATAATCGCCCTCGCGGCCCGCAAAGGGGCTGTCGTTGACGGAAAAGGTCATGGTCACGGTGGGCTCGGAGATCTTCACGAAGGGCAGACCCTCCACGCAAGTCGGCGCACACACCGTATCGCCGATGGAGATCTCCTCGTTGCCGCACACGGCCACAATGTCGCCCATGCTGACTTCCTTGGCGTTGACGCGCTTCAGACCGTCATACTGGAACAGACCGTTCAGGCGCCAGGGCTGGCTGGTCTTGCCGGTCTCCAGGTTGGTATGAACCACGCTCATGCCCTCGGTCAGCGTACCGCGGGTGATGCGGCCCACGCCAATACGGCCCACATACTCGTTGTAGTCGATGGTGGAGATCAGCACCTGGGCAGGGCCCTCGGCGTCGCCTTCGGGGGCAGGAATGTACTTCAGGATAGAATCGAACAGGGGACGCAGGTCGGTGCCGGGCGTCTCCAGATCCAGCGTGGCGGTACCCTGGCGGGCAGACACGTACAGGATGGGGTTGTCCAGAATGCTCTCGTCGGCGTCCAGGTCGATCAGCAGATCCATGATCTCGTTCACGACCTCGTCGCAGCGGGCGTCGGGACGGTCGATCTTGTTGATGACGATCAACACCTTCAGCTTCAGGGCCAGGGCATGCTGAAGCACGAAACGGGTCTGGGGCATGGGACCCTCGAAGGAGTCCACCAGCAGCAGCACGCCGTCGACCATCTTCAGCACGCGCTCCACCTCACCGCCGAAGTCGGCGTGGCCGGGGGTGTCGACAATGTTGATCTTGTGGCCCTGATAGTGCACGGCGGTGTTCTTGGACAGAATGGTGATGCCGCGCTCGCGCTCGATGGCATTGGAGTCCATCACGCGGTCGACGGTCGCCTGGTTCTCACGATAAACGCCGCCCTGCTTGAGCATCTGGTCGACCAGGGTCGTCTTGCCGTGGTCAACGTGGGCGATAATGGCAATATTGCGGATGTCTTCACGAATCATATGGTATCTCTCCTTCACTTCTTCGCAGCACGCATCCCCCTGGATGCGCCTGGCCGGCGCCGCGTCCGCGGGCGCGGTCTGACAGGTCGCCCTGCCCCGGTCTATTTATTCACAGCGGACAAATGCCCGCCGATCAACAAAGTTTACAGACGGTTGGCTGTCTCTGCCAGTTCCAGACCTTCGTTGTTTTCGCAGGCCAGGCGGATGCTCCACTCGTTCTCGAACAGCAGCACATCGCGGCCGCGGCTGTCCTTGGCACGGCCGGAGCTGGAGGTCAGCTTGAGGTTCTCTACAGGCTTGGGCGTCTTGACCACCCAGCGGACATGGCGGAAGGGCATGCCCTCCATCACGATCTCCGTCTGGTACTCGGTGCGCAGACGGTGCTCCAGCACCTCGAACTGCAGCACGCCGACGACGCCGACCATGAATTCCTCACGGCCTGTCTCGGTGCGGATGAAGGTCTGAATGGCGCCTTCCTCGGCCAGCTGGCTGATGCCCTTGGAGAACTGCTTGCGCTTCATGCTGTCCGCCGGGCGCACGCGGTTAAAGAACTCAGGCGCGAATACGGGGATGTTCTCATAGTGCAGCTTGGGGCCGTTGGACAGGGTGTCGCCCAGCTGATAGATGCCGGGATCAAACAGACCGATGATGTCGCCTGCCCAGGCTTCCTCCACGGCCTCGCGCTCGTCTGCCATGAACTGCTGGGGCTGTTTGAGCGCCACCATCTTGTTGGTGCCGCTGTGCCAGACCTCCATGCCCTTCTCAAAGGCGCCGCTGACGATGCGCATGAAGGCCAGACGGTCGCGGTGGGCAGGGTTCATGTTGGCCTGGATCTTAAAGACAAAGCCGGAGAAGTAGGGCTCCTCGGGGCCGATGTCGCCCTGATCGCTCTGACGGGACAGCGGCGGGGGCGTGAACTTCAGGAAGCGCTCCAGGAAGGGCTCCACGCCAAAGTTGGTCACAGCAGAGCCGAAGAACATGGGCGTCAGCTCGCCCTTGCGCACCTGCTCCAGATCGAAGGGATCGCCCGCCTCGTCCAGCAGCTCGATCTCCTCGCGCAGACGGTTCAGGTAACGGGGCGCCAGCACCTCCTCGATGGCCGGATCGTCGATAGAGATGTCCGTCTTTTCGACCATTTTCTTGCCGTGGTCGCCGCCGGTGTACAGCTCGACGATGCGGGTATCGCGGTGATACACGCCCTGGAAATCGCCGTCAATGCCGATGGGCCAGTTGATCGGGCAGGAACGGATGCCCAGCACCTGCTCCAGTTCCTCCATCAGCGCATAGGGATCCTTCGCCGCGCGGTCCATCTTGTTCACGAAGGTGAAGATCGGGATGTTGCGCATACGGCAGACCTTGAACAGCTTGATGGTCTGAGCCTCGACACCCTTGGCGGCGTCGATCAGCATGACTGCGGCGTCGGCCGCGACCAGCACGCGGTAGGTATCCTCGGAGAAGTCCTGATGGCCAGGGGTGTCCAGGATGTTGATGCGGTAGCCGTCGAACTCAAACTGCATGGCGGAGGAGGTCACGGAAATGCCGCGCTGCTTCTCGATGTCCATCCAGTCCGAGGTGGCGTGCTTATCGCTCTTGCGCGCCTTGACGCTGCCTGCGGAGCGGATGGCGCCGCCATAGAGCAGCAGTTTTTCGGTCAGGGTGGTTTTACCTGCGTCAGGGTGCGAGATGATGGCAAACGTTCTGCGCTTCTCCACCTGCTCGTGGAGCATGTCGCGGAAGGCCTGCGTATCGTTCGTAGGCAGCATGTGATCCCTCCAGCTGTGATTTGACAAGGGCTGTTCGGCCCGGTTGCAATGTCGTTTGCGGGAATCAACCGCGTTGATCCCAACTGCTTATTATAGGCCGCAAACGCAGATATTGTCAAGGTTTTCGAGGAAAAAACCGGTGTGCGGTCAGAAAAAATTCTGAAAAGATCTGAATCGTGTGACCGGAAAAAAGGGCTCAGGAAAAGATTGACAGTCGGTTTTTGCAATGCTATAATAAAAGGTAGTTTACCAATCTGACGATCAAAAGGAGTCGATTATCATGAAGCTGTGCCGCATTGTCTCTTTTGCACTGGCTGCCGGCCTGGCGCTCGGGGTGGCTGCTGCCTCCGCTGAAACCCAGGTGAACGCTCAGCCCGTTACCTTCTACCAGGCTGAGCTGGACCAGCAGACCAACATGCTCATCGTTCGCGAGAACCGTGAGTCTGGCTACGTGCTCATGGACGCCCAGCTCAACAAGCTGACCACCGAGCCTTACATCTATATGGATGGCAAGAACGGCTTCCTGGAGGTGGCCGTTGAAGAAGGCGTCAACACCCGCGGCGTCATCGACACTGCCGGCAATCCCGTGATGCCCATGCAGTATGGCGATATTGACGTTTTGTCCGATCGCTGGACCATCGGCGTGGTGCTGGAGGCTGCCACCGAGGATAACTACGATTACACCACCTTCTTCGGCCAGAAGTCCTTCTACCTGGTTTCACGCTTCGACGTTTTCTATCGCGGCACGCTGGCGGGTTCCTTCAGCCGCAGTGAGTACAAGAGCGGCTATGCCAACGGCGATTTCCTGACCGTTCGCGACCGCGCCGGCAACTATACCGCCTATGACTCGCAGCTGACCAAGAGCCCGATCGACGTCACTTCCTCCAGCGAGTATTACGATGACTACCGCGCCAAGACGATCTACCACGTCGGTTCCGGCATGGCTGCGTTCACCGAGGGCTGCACGCTGACGCCTGATATGGTGAATAAGTCCATCTGGACCAACGGCAACCGGATGACCGACCTGCAGGGCAATCTCATCGCGGAGCTCCCCTGTGATACGATCTACAGCTTCTACGGCGATTATGCATACGTCCGCGATAACAACAAGATGTACGGCATGGTCGACAAGACTGGCAATCTGGTGATCCCCTTCGTGATGGATGACGACGTGTATGCGTCCGCCGACCGCTACTTTGCCAGCGGCTATCAGCTGGTTTCCGTGGACGGCAAGCTGTGCTGGGCTGCTGCCGACGGTACCATCACCTTCACCTCTGAACTGAGCGCCTCTGCTTCCTATCGCAACTACGGCGCCTTCATGTCCATGCAGGGCAGCGACGGCAAGTACACCATTGTGACGCCTCTGGGCCAGCTGCCCACCGCCTATTCCGAGATCTCCGGCAACTCCCGTTCTGCCTCCAAGCTGCTGGTTGTGCAGGATGAGGAGAAGAAGTCCGGCGTTATCGGCATGGCCGGCGAGGAAGTCATTCCGCTGACCGCTGATTATGACAGTGTTTACGATTTGAAAGTCTCCTACGACGGCACCCTGGTGCTGGGCGAGCTGGGCTACAACAATCGTCTGCGCGATTATGTCATTTACACCATTGCCTATGATGAAACCGGTCTTGAGGTTCCCACCATCGACGATGGTTCCTGGGCTTGCCCCAGCTGCAACACCCGGAACACCGGCAAGTTCTGCTCCGAGTGCGGCACGCCCAAGCCCTGATCAAAATGCTCATCTGAGGGAATCGCTTTGATTCTCCAAACGTCAAGGAAAAACGTCTGTGCGAATGCGCAGACGTTCAGACCGTCAACAAAGGCACGATTTCCGAGCAACAGGAGATCGTGCCTTTGT
>R21__coassemble_741_pt1 | contig 25426 bp, 15 predicted proteins | sample R21__metabat2_low_PE_059 | metagenome-assembled genome bin R21
GTACAGCATCTATTACGGCAGCGACAACGATGTGGATGTTGTCTGGAGCCGTCCCGCTGGCGACTATGTGCTGACCGTGAATGCGGGTGGTGAAATGGGCTGGTTATCCTCCCGCTCCGTCGAATTGAATGTGCATGTCGAACGCGGCGAATCGGATTTCATGTATTTTGAGACCGATGAAGGCATCACCCTCAATAGATTCATTGGCCTGAATACTGCCGAAACCATTGAGATCCCCAGCCAGATCGGCGGTGTGCCGGTTGTCTGCCTGGACAACGGATTGCTGGCCCGTCATCCGTCCGTCCGCAGCATCGTGGTGCCGGAAACGGTCACGGAGATCTTTTGGGGCGCATTCAGCAACTGCCAGTACCTGGAAAGCATTGAATTCCGTGGACCGGTTGCCATCAATAGCAGCATCCTGCAATATTGCCCCAACCTGACCACCATCACCTTTGCCAATGCCGGTGCAACGGTTGGAACATATTGCCTGGAATCTATCCATCCTAATCGTGAATTGACGATCCGCGGTTATACCGGAACGGATATTGAAGAAATTGCAGCGCGGTTTGACTATGCCTTTGAGTCGATCGGCAAGCTGCCCGACTGCCCTGAGTTCACCCTGGAGCCGGACAATCCTCGCGAAAGCGGCGTGGTGCAGCCTGGCGATACTCTCCTCTTTACCCTGAACGATCCCGAAGCAGAGCAGGTGCTGTATCGTCTCGCATACACGTACCTGGATCAGCACCAGGATAATGACCATGTTGTCACTCAGACAAGAACGGCACAGAATATAGATGGCGTTTTCACGGCACATCTCAGTACGGATACTAATATGTCGGATGTTTCCGTGGCTGCCCGTGCATACAAGAATGGCCTTTGGACTGCCTGGAGCGAGCCTCACTATGTGAACTACGTCACCGAAAGAATGCCGAAGGTGACCGGTGTTCAGGCCTCGTTTGTTGACGGCAAGGCTGTTGTGACCTGGGACGCGGTGGAAGATGCCTATGAGTATCGCATTTTCGTCACCTATAGAGGCGAAACTAACGACTTGTATAACTGCTACGCTTACAGTAAGGAGAATTGTTTCTTCTACTGGACCAGGGAAACTGACGAATACGATATCTACGTGGTGGCAGAGCGCTCGTTGAACGGGGATAAGCTCCGCGGCATTTGCTCCGATCCTGTCCGCGTCAGACTGGAGAAAGACACCAGAGATCGTTACGTCGATGTGAGCGCCACCGAAGGCATTATGGGCATTAGTCCTGTGATTATGACGGTGTACGCCAAAGATGCTGACCGGATTCAGATTCAACGTGTGGATGAAAACGGCAACGAATCGAACGAAATTAATACCAGGGAAGAGCGTCTCAGTATGCAGATTGGCGCAAAAGGTACGTATCTATACGTCGCTTATGCATCTTGGGATGACGGTGAAACCTGGGAGGAGATCGGACGTGCTACGGTCACGATAACCACTCTCGGTGAGATTGGTCCCGTAGCGATGAATGTGCCTCTTTACGTGCGGCAGGGCGAGGATCTCGTTTTCAGCTTTGAAGCGATCGAAAACGTAACAGAGTACCATCTGAGGGTGAGGGATAGCAATTGGAACCTTCTGCGCTCGGATGACAATGTGCTCCCGAACAAAGAAATCAGAATCCCGGCAGAGTCGATTTCGACGGAGAGCGTGAATATTGAAATCTGGCCCAACAAACTTGGTTACATGTCCTTCACTGCGACAAGGGAAATCTCGGTTATGCCTCAGACTGAGCATACCGACATCACCGTGTCTGTGAATAAGACGGAGATCTTGATTGGCGAAGAAATAAACATGACGGTCGATGCGCCCGGTGCAACCTGTGTCTGGCTGTATCGCAACGGTCGAGCCGATGATTATGACTATGCCGATTCGGACGGCAAGTTCTACTTTGGCTACACGACATGGAATCCGGGCGAGGAAGTGCTGTTCGTTCGCGCCTACTATGGTGATCTGGAGAACTTCGAGCCCAATAATAGGTCTTTGTTTGACGGGCCCAGAGAGATCGTGAAGGTGAAGGTCATAAGCCTGGGCGATGCGCCGATCCCCGAAGTGAACATCCAGACCCCGACGGAGGACGATCCGTTCATTCGAGCGGAGATCATCCCGACGGGTGAGGCGGATAGGTATTTCATCTATCTGTATGAGGGTAACGGTCAAAACACCAGACAGATCACCAGCCTGCAGGGCGTCGTGGATCAGGAGAACCCCATGGCGACGCTGACAGTGTCTTATCCGGTCAATCTCTTGCGGAATGGTTACACCTACACGGCTGATATCCGCAGCGAGAGACATGGATACAGGCCTATGCAGAAGACCGTGGAGGATTTCCGCTACGTGCGTTCTGGCGAGGAGGAAGAACGGTATTTCTATGTTTCTTCCAATACGGGTACGGTGGATATTCAACCCGTATATGCGCTTGTGCATGCTGAGGGCGCTGATGGCTTGCGGCTTTCCTATATGAGCGGCGAGTATAGCAACGTATGGAGCTCCAATTGGGCAGATACGCTGCGTGCGGTCATCAGCAGAGCCGGTAACAACGAGGAATATGTCGCCTATGCGACCTATGACGATGGCGAGACGTGGGTCGAGATCGGCAGAGAGACGATCAGCATCACTTACATTGGCAGACTGGAGAACGTGAAAGTGAACCTGCCGCCGTATCTGCGGGCGGGCGAGGATCTCGTTTTCAGCATTGAGGCGGTCAAAAACGCAACGGCGCATTATGTGCGCGTATTGGATACCAATTGGAACGAATTGCAGCGTGAACAACTGGTTAATCCGGGCGACACCATCACGATTCCGGCATCAATGATCCCGGAGGATGGCGTGATTATTGATGCATGGGCTCGTACAGTCGGCTATGATTGGCAGAGCGCGACGAGCAGGGTGCAGATCATGCCTCCGACTGAGCATACCGACGTCACGCTGTCTCTGGAGAAGACGGAGGTATTGGTTGGCGACCAGATCTACCTGACGGCCACTGCGCCTGGTGCGACCTGCATTATGCTGTATCGCAACGGTAGAACTTACACATATGAATATACAGATTCGGAGGGTGCAGCACACTTTGATCCGTACGTGTGGGAGCCCGGCGAGGTGATTATGTTCGTCCGTGCCTACTATGGTGATATGATGGGCGTTAATCCCTATGACATGGCTCTGTATGATGGTCCCAGCGAGGTCGTGAAGGTGAATGTCATCAGCCTGGGCGATGCGCCGATCCCCGAAGTGAACATCCAGGCCCCGACGGAGGACGATCCGTTCATTCGGGCCGAAATCATCCCGACGGGTGTGGCGGATTACTATACTATCCAGCTGTATGAGAATGGCCGCAGCATCGAAGACCTGCAGTGCAATGTGGATCAGAAGAACCCCATGGCGATGCTGACGGTGTCCTATCCTGTTGAACTGATGAGGCCTGGCTGCACTTACACGGCTGAGGTCCGCAGCGAAAGACATGGATACACGTCTATGCAGAAGACCTTGCAGAACTTCTGCTATGTGCATCCTGGCGAGGAGGAAGAACAGTATTTCCATGTTTCTTCCAACACGGGCGTGGTGGATGCTGCACCTGTGCAGATGATTGCACATGCCGATGGCGCCAATGGCATACGGATTTCCTATGTGAACGGCACGTATGTCAACAATTGGTACTCGACCTGGAACGACACGCTGCGTACGACCATGAGTGATTACTGCAGCAATAGGGAATTTATCGCCTATGCGACCTACGACGGTGGTATGACATGGGTCGAGATCGGCAGAGAGACGATCAGCATCTCTTACATTGGGACGCTGGAAAACGTGAAGATTAATGCGCCGTTGTATCTGCGGGAGGGCGAGGATCTCGTTTTCAGCATTGAAGCCATCGCAAACGTGGATGCGGATTATTATCTGCGCATGATGGACAGCAATTGGAATAGCTTGATGGAGGAACAGCAGGTCAACCCTGGTGAAAACATCACGGTGCCGGCGTCGATGATTCCTGAGGATGGTATTAGACTTCAGGTCAGGCCTTATGCAATCGGCTATGATTGCCAAAGCTCGACGCTATTGCTGCCAGTTATGCCTCAAACCGAGCATACGGACGTCACGCTGACTGTGGAGAAGTCTGAGTTGCTGGTTGGCGAGCAGATCTACCTGACGGCCACTGCGCCTGGTGCGACCTACATTATGCTGTATCGCAACGGCGATACTGTATCGCATACTTATACGGATTCGGAGGGCTCAGCACATTTTACCCTGGGCACAGTGGACCCTGGCGAAGAGATGTTGTTCGTCCGTGCCTACTATGGTGAGCTGTCGAACTTCGATCCCTACGACATGCCTCTGTATGACGGTCCCAGCGAGGCCGTGCGGGTGAATGTCATCAGCCTGGGCGATGCGCCGATCCCCGAAGTGAACATCCAGGCCCCGACGGAGGAGGATCCGTTCGTGCGCACCGAGATCATCCCGACGGGTGTTGCGGATTGCTATACCATCCATTTGTATGATGATAATAGTCATATCAATGGCATGAGGTGCGTCGTGGATCAGGAGAACCCCATGGCGACGCTGACGGTGTCCTATCCGGCCACTCTCTTGCGGAATGGTCACACTTACACGGCTTTGGTCAGCAGCGAGAGGTACGGATATGTGTCTACGCAGGAGGAAGTGAAAAACTTCCGCTATGTGCATCCCGGCGAGGAGGAAGCGCAGTATTTCCGTGTGTCGACCAATAAGGGTGTGGTGGATGTTGAGCCTGTGCAGATGATTGCACATGCCGATGGCGCCAATGAGATGCGCATTGCCTATGCGAGCGGAGAGTATGTCTACAATTGGAATTATTCCAGCGGAGACACGATTCGCACGGAGGTCAGTCGCGGCTGCGACAACGAGGAATACATTGCCTATGCCAGCTATGACAATGGCATGACTTGGGAAGAAATTGGCAGACAAACGATATCCGTTAGATATTTGGGAACGTTGGATACACCTGTGATTCAGATCAATCCGTATGTGGTTGAAGGCGAAGATCTGGTGCTCAGCGTGAATGCGGTCGATCATGCAAGGCGTTACTCTGTTTGGGTCCGCGATAACGATACATATGAGTTTGTATACAGCAACACCCTGACCGAATTTAACAAAACCATCACGATCCCTGCATCGAAGCTGACCAGCAAACGTTACCGCGTCGATGTAAATGTCTACGGTGAAGGTTACCAGAATAATTCGACCACTCAAGGCGTGCTCGTTATGCCTGAACCGAAGCATGAGATCGCGCTGTCTGCGAATCGTGACTCTGTTGAAAGTGGCAAGAGCGTCATCCTGACGGTCGATGCGCCTGGAGCAAAGTACGTCTGGCTGTATTACAATGGATCGCGCTATTCGTCCTATTGGTATGATGGGAAACCGTTGGAAATCATCTTCGGTATCGAGAAAGGTATGAATACGTTCTTTGTGCAAGCGTATTACGGAGACACGGACGGTTACTTCGACATCTATGATACGGAGAAGTATGATGGCTTGAGTAATAGTATTCAGGTGACCGGCTATAGCTATGGTGAGGCGGCCCTGCCGATTATTTCCATGCCGACCAACGTTAACCCCGGCGATCCGATCAACATCGTGGTCACGCCGAACGGGTTCGCAGAGGAATACAACGTGGAGCTGTACTGTGCATTTGACAATAACGCAGGCTGGGGAACTGGGGTCTATAGTTGGGCTGTCTATCCGAAGGAGGATAACACACCTGTGACGCTCACTTGTCCGTCTGATGCGTTGATTCCCGGTAGACAGTATAGTCTGTATGTTGCTGCAAGCGCGAAGGGATACGATACGAACAGTCGGAGTTTGAGCGATGATGACCGGTACATCTCGATCAACGAGAGAGAAGGCGTACCGCCTGTGATGACGCTTGATCGGACCACCATCCAGCAGGGTAAAGAAGTTTGGGTGCTGCTGTATGATCCGGATGCTACCGAGATGCAGATTACGATTGACAAACAACAGCCGAATTCCTTTGGTATTTCCAACTTTGTGGATGGCTACTGTACGGTCAGTGTCTATCTCGGCTCTTACTTGCTTGGTGAGCATACGCTTCACGCTTGGGTTAACAAGGGCGGCGAATGGGTGCAGTGCGCTGAAACCAAGGTGACAGTAGTCGAGACGAACTATCTGCAGGTGGATGATATGACCGTACCCCATATGGTCCGCAAGGGTGACATGGTCACGGTGAAGATTTCCCCGGTGAAGAATGCTGAGGGCTATTCTGCGCAGATCTGTGATGCGGTCGGCCACATTCTTGAGTATGTCCGGTCGAATAAGCCGGAGATTCAGTTCAACACCGAGTATCTGCCGCACGATGGCATCTACTACGTGTCTGTGTGTGCCAATGCAACCGAATACACCAGCATGTGGTCAACGGATATTCCTGTGCTGATGCTGACCAACGTGCAGGCCTTGAAGCTGCCGGAAAGCATGCAGACCATCGAGGACGAAGCCTTCGAGGGAATCGCAGCAAACTACGTTGTGCTTCCTAACACTGTCACGTCCATTGGCAGCAGAGCATTTGCGGATTGCACCAACCTGAAGGCCATTGTGATTCCTGAAAGCGTTACGTCCATCGCCGATGACGCGTTTAACGGCTGCGGTGAGCTGATGATCATCACTACGCCGGGCAGCACAGCGTATAATCGCTTCAATTGGACAAGCGGATTCATCGTGGCGGAATACTATGGCGACTAACCCCTGAGTAGGGAAAAAAGGGCCTCGTTCCTGAGTTTTCAGGAGCGAGGCTTTTCTATGCTTGCATGTTTTGTGGAAAAGGGGAGGAGTACGTACAGCGATTCATAACGTGCATCCAACCAGTCCAACAACATGCACAAAGGGGAAGAAAACACGGAATGGAGATGACCAAATACATTCTGTCAGAATGGGAGGGATTTATTGCAGCAAAAAAGCACGATGCAATGCACCGTGCCAATGATCATGCTCAGACGACCAGATAGAAATTGTCGATCCCCTGATAGCTGCCGAACTTCATGCCAGCCTCCGGGATCGTGCCGCAGAAGGTAAAGCCAAACTTGTCGTGCAGCTTGTGGCTGGCTTCGTTGCCGCTGGTGATGACGGACACAACCAGGTGAGTATCCTTGTCCTGACGCGCCATGTCGATGATGGCGCTCATCAGCGTGGTTGCCACGCCCTGACGGCGGAATGCACGCGCCACATAGATAGAGAGCTCAACAGTAGTGCGGTAAGCCTCTTTCTCGCGGTAGTCAGACAGGCTCGCATAGCCAGCGACAGCGCCGTCGATGACCGCCACAATGAGCGGATGGTTGGCCTTGTTATGCGCGTCAAACCACACTTGGCGTTCCGCCAGCGTCTTTGCGGTCAGATCCAATGTGGCAACGCCATTCAATACTTCTTCGTTATAGATGTCCAGCAATTCAGGCAGATCGGCCTGTGTTGCAACTCGAATCTCCATGGGTATCATTCCTTTCGTGTATCCTCTGTATCATACGCCCTTTCGATTGTTAAGTCAACGAGAATACATAATTTGAACAAATTCCGTTGAAAAAGGATTAGTGATCCATGCGGCCAAACAAATGATAACGATCCCGCATGCGCGAGAAACCAGGAACAGAAAGATGAGTATGGCATGGGGGCTCAGGGACAACACACTTCTGGGTCGTAATGCGAAATATTGCGTACATAAAAAAGGACGCCTTTGCAGGCGTCCGATGAGGTTACTGGGCCAGCTCCTTGCGGTAGGCGTCCAGTTCCTTGGTGTTGCCGTAGATGAAGTGGCCAGGCAGAACCTCGACCCACTGGGGCTTGTCCACGGAATAATCGTGGACGCTGGGATCGTAGACCAGCAACTTCTTGGCACGCTCCAGATAGGGGTTCGGGTTCGGGACAGCGGACAGCAGCGCCTTGGTGTAGGGGTGCAGGGGATGCAGGAACAGCTCCTCGCTCTCCGCCAGCTCGACGATGCGGCCCTTGTGGATAACCGCGATGCGGTCAGAAATGAAGCGAACCACGGACAGGTCGTGCGCGATGAACAGATAGGTCAGACCACGCTTGGCCTTCAGATCGTTCAGCAGGTTCAGCACCTGGGCACGAATGGATACGTCCAGAGCGGAAATGGGCTCGTCAGCCACGATGAACTCAGGCTGCATGATCAGGCTGCGGGCAATGCCGATACGCTGACGCTGGCCGCCGGAGAACTCATGCGGGAAGCGGCTGGCAAACTCGGGCAGCAGACCAACCTCGCTCAGAGCGGCCTGAACCTTGTTCTGACGGTCGGCTTCGTTCTCATACAGGTGATAGTTGATCAGACCCTCGGAGATGATGTAGTCGACCTTGGCGCGTTCGTTCAGGGAAGCCATGGGGTCCTGGAAGATCATCTGCATCTTGCGGATGACCTCGGTATCCTGTTCCTTGCTGATCTTGCCGTTGATCTTCTTGCCCTTGAAAAGAATCTCGCCGCCGGTGGTAGGATTGATGCGGACAATGGCACGGCCAATGGTGGTCTTGCCGGAGCCGGACTCGCCAACCAGGGCGAAGGTTTCGCCGCGGTAGATGGTGAAGTTGACATCGTCAACGGCGACGAACTTCTTGCGACCGGTGCCGAAGGTCACCTGCAGGTCCTTGACCTCAACCAAAGGCTCGCGGTCGGGACGTTCATGCGGATGCACGATGCTCGTATCAACGGTGGCGCCGGAAGAAGTGCGGTGAGCCAGCTGCTGAATGGAATCGGGCTGCTCGATCTTGGGCGCACGGGGGTCCAACAGCCAGGTCTTAGCCTGGTGAGTGGGCGTCACATCGAACATCGGGGGCTCCTCCAGGAAGTCGATGTTCAGTGCGCGGCGGTTACGGGGAGCAAAGCTGTCGCCCTGCACCTTGTTGAACAGGTTGGGCGGGGTACCGTCGATGGCGGGCAGCTTCTGGCCCTTGACGCCCAGCTGGGGGAGGGCAGACAGCAGGGCCCAGCTGTAGGGGTGCCAGGAGTCGAAGAAGATCTCGTTGACCATACCGATCTCAACGATCTGGCCGGAGTACATCACGGCCACGCGGTCAGCGACGTTGGCAACGACGCCCAGGTCGTGGGTGATGTAGATGATGGTCATGCCCTGCTCCTTCTGGAGCTTGCGGATCAGGTCCAGGATCTGGGCCTGAATGGTCACGTCCAGAGCGGTGGTGGGCTCGTCGCAGATCAGGATCTGGGGCTTGCAGGCCACAGCGATGGCGATAACCACGCGCTGACGCATGCCGCCGGAGAACTCATGGGGATACTGGTTATAGCGGCGCTCGGGATCGGCAATGCCGACGGCCTCCAGCATGCGGATGGCTTCCTTCTTGGCGGCGGCACCGTGGATGCCCTGGTTCAGCTCGATGGCTTCCTTGATCTGGACGCCGATCTTCTTCAGGGGGTTCAGAGAGGTCATGGGGTCCTGAGTGACCATGGCGATCTTCTTGCCGCGGATGGTGCGCCACTGCTTTTCAGTGGTGAACTTGCTCAGATCCTGACCGTCATACATCAGGGAGCCGTTGGTGATGGAGCCGTTCTTGTCCAGCATACCGACGAAGCACTTGGTAAACACGGACTTGCCGGAACCGGACTCGCCGACGATGGCGAGGGTCTCGCCGTCGTAGAGGTCCAGGGAGCAGCGGCGGATGGCAGTCAGCTTCTTGCCGCGCAGGGTGAACTGGACTTCAATGTCGTGGGCCGACAGGATGGGCTCACTGGAAAGGATCTTCTTGGCGCGGGCGTCAAAGTCGATGCCGGCCGGGTTGATGGCTTTATCCATTGCGTATTCGCTCATTTGCTCGGCACCTCCTTACACGTGGTTACGAGGATCGCAAGCGTCGGAGAACGCGTTGCCAACCAGGTAGAAAGTAATGGTGATGATGGACACGATTGCGGCGGGGAAGATCAGCAGATAGGGATAATCCAGGAAGTAGCTGCGGGCGTTGCGCAGCAGGATGCCCAGAGAGGGCAGACTGATGTCCATCAGGCCCAGATAGGTCAGGGTTGTCTCATATGCGATGGTGGAGGGGATGGCCAGCGCCAGACGCAGGATGATAACGGAGACCAGGTAGGGGAAGATGTTCTTGATCAGGATGCGGGCGAGGGGAGTACCCAGGCAGCGGGAGGCCAGGTTGTACTCGCGGTCACGATACATGAATACCAGATTGCGGATGTTGCGGGCGGTGCCCAGCCAGCTGACAGCGATCAGGGCGCAGCCGATGATCAGGAAGGACTTGCCGACCATCAGAGCGATCAGGGTCATGTAGATGATGGTGGGGATGTTGTTGATGAAGTTGTACAGCTCGGTGAAGAAGCGGTCCAGGCTGCGGACATAGCCCCACAGCAGACCCAGGATCACGCCCAGAGCGATCTCGCCCAGGGACACGCCGACGGCCAGCACGATGGAGGTGCGGGTGGCGTACCAGACCTGAGACCAGTAGTCACGGCCCAGGTTGTCCGTGCCGAACCAGAACTCGCCGTTGGGGGAGATGAACATCAGAGAGTTGTCCAGACGCAGGTTGCGGACGTCGAACTTGCTGATGGCCAGGGCGATGAAGGTGAAGATGAACAGCGCCACAAAGACCAGAGACATGATCACGGCAGCCTTCTTCTTCAGGAAGTTCTGCCAAACGCTCTTCCAGTAGGAATACTCGGAATAGCCGGTGCGCTCGGCGTCCATGGGCTTGTACTCGGCGAAGTCGAACAGCTGTTTTTCGGGCATCTGGGAACGGGCCTGCACGTGATCACGGCCAGGCGTATACTTGACGTTGGTTGTGGTATCCACGGCAGCGGGGTCCACGTCCATGTCGATGACAGGCTGCAGCATTTCGTCCACAGTCTTTTTCTGATTCTTTGCCATCAGCGCGTGCCTCCTTTCGAGGTCAGACGGATACGAGGATCGATCAGGGTCATCAGCACGTCGCCGATAAACAGACCGATGATGCCCAGGGAAGCGTACAGCATCACGCAGCCGCGGACAACGTTGACGTCATAACGACCGATGGAGTCGGTCAGCAGCGGGCCCATGCCAGGCACAGAGAAGAAGCGCTCGACCAGCAGGGAGCCGCCGACGGTCAGCAGGATGGAAACGGGCAGCTGCTGTACCATGGGCACGAAGGCGTTCTTCAGCACGTGACGGAACATAACCTGCTGGGTGCTCAGGCCCTTCAGGCGAGCCAGACGGATGTAGTCCTTGTTCAGTTCGTCGACCATGTAGCGGCGGATCCACAGCATGTAGCCGGCGATGGAACCAACTGACAGGCAGGCGACGGGCAGGATGGAGGACAGCATGACCTTACGGGTGGAGTACATCGAGGGCAATCCCAGCACGTGCGAACCGAAAACCAGGATCAACGAGTACGACACCAGACTTGGCACAGCATTGACGAACACGGTGTAAGCCGTGCCGATGTGATCGAACAGGCCGTCCTTAAATCGTGCCTGCAAGACGCCCAATGTCACGCCCAGAACAAGCGAGATGCCCAGGGCGATCAGACCCAGGCGCATGGACACCTCGAACTTGGTGCCGATGACCTTCATAACGGGCTGACCGGATTGAATGCGGCGGGAATCACCCAGGGTACCCTGCGTGAACAGCTTCTCATAGAAATGGGCCAGCTGGATGACGGGATGATCCAGCATGCCGGCGGCTTCCAGACGATCGTGCTTCTGCTCGTCGGTGAGCTTGATCAGCTCGTCCTCAGTGAAGTAGTAGTCGGTGGGCATCAGGCTCAGCAGCAGAGATACTGCCGACACGATCAGGAAGATCGTGAACAGAGATTGTACGAGACGCTTGATGGTATATCGAAGCATCATCCATCCTCCTCACTTGTGTTTCATATTCTAAAGGGTACCATCGCATAACGGCTGACTGAGGCCAGGGGTTTGCGGCCGCACGTCATTATGCGGTGGTACCCTAAGGCGACTGGTGACATCGCCTTAAAGAACCTTGACCGGGCGACCCCTCCGGGGAAGAGTCGCCCGGCGTTGAATATTACTTGGTCAGCACAGCGGTGCTTTTGGATTACTGAGCGTCGTAGTCAACGGCGAACTGAGAGTAATCAGCGGTGGTGTAGATCTGATCATCGGTCTCCCAGTTGACATAGCGGGTGTTCTGCATGCCGTAGGCGGTGTAGATCTTGCTATAGTCGTTGACGCAGGTCAGCTGCCAGGAAACGGAATAGTACCAGGGGATGAACAGCGCATGCTCGATGGCATAGGCCTCAGCCTTGGCAAAAGCAGCAAAGCGGGCGTCCAGGTCAGCAGTCTCAGCCTTGGCCTCGTTGACCATCTGGGTGAAGGTCTTGTAGGTGGCGATCAGCTCCTCGTCGGTCGCGTTGTTGATCTTGCTGTAGGACACGGAGTAGTAAGCGTTGCCCTCACCGTAGGTCTCCTGACCCAGGAAGTTGATGGGATCGCCGAAGTCAGCGCCCCAGCCGTTGATGAACAGGGAAGCCAGCTGAGGATTGCGGACCTCCTGAGCCAGAGAAGACACATAGGTGTTGATCTTCAGCTGCACGAAGTCATCGCCCAGGCAATCGGAGAACATCTGCTGCAGGGTCACAGCGTAGTCCATGGCGGTCTGAGAAGAACCGGAGATCCAGTAGTCGATGGTCACAGGGAAGGTGACGCCCTTGGCGGTCAGCTCTTCAATGGCCTGAGCCTTGTAGGCAGCAGCCTTGTCGGCATCGACACGGTTGTAGGTCTCGTTGTTGTAGTCCAGACCCAGCTCATCGCGGACCAGCTTGGTGTAGTCAACACCGGTGGAGGTGGTGGCAACAGCGTTGGCGGTGTAGCAGTAGTTCTGGCAGGTCTGGGGATTGATGAAGTTGGTGCGGGCCAGGAAGGGGGTGGCGTCCAGACCATAGTACCAGGCCAGACGGAAAGCCTCGTTGGCAACGGCGGTGTTCCAGTTCACGTCCGGAGTGCCGTCGGCCAGCTTCTTGTCGTACACCAGGTGGATCTGATAGGAATACTTGGTGGGACGAGCTTCGACCAGGTAGTCATGGAACTCATGGCTGGTGCTGTCGTAGATGGTCTTCAGGTTGGACTGGGTCAGGGAGATGTAGTCGATCTCGCCAGTCTGGAACAGCTGATAGGCCTGATCGCCGGACTCAACCATGTGCACGGTGACGGTGTCGAAGGTGGTGTTGTCGGCCAGACCGAACCAGTTGGGGTTGCGGGTCAGGGTCTTGGAGTTCTGATGGATGTACTCGGTGATGGTGTAGGGACCATTGTACCACAGGGTGGTGTGGTCGCAGCCCAGGTAGCCATCGGGGCCGATGGCCTCCAGCAGCTTGCCGCTCACGGGAGACAGGCAGTTGTAGGTGGCCAGGGTGGGGAAGTAGGACAGCTGGCCAAGGCAGTGATAGGTCAGGTGGGTGGCGTCAGGAGCCTCGATGCCGACCATCTCCAGGAACTTGTCCAGGCCCAGGGCCATGGCTTCCTCGGTGGGCAGGGACTTGGTGTACTCATAATAGTCACCGGCGCCCTTGATCATCTCGATGGCCATGGAGGTGTTGGCAGCCTCGTTCTTGGCGTAGTTCAGAACGAACTCCAGACCCCACAGGAAGTCTTCGGCCACAACGGGAGCATGCACATTGCCCTGGTAATCAGACCAGGTGGCGTTGTCGACCAGAACGAAGTTCCAGGTCTCACCGCCGTCGGGAGAGGACCACTCCTTGGCGATGTTGCCAACCAGGTTGCCATGGTTGTCGTTGGTCAGCAGACCATCGATGCAGTTGCCCAGAACATTCAGGTCAACAGCGCCCTGGCTGTGCTGAATGCAGAAGGTCTCCATCTCGTTAGCCTGCGTCTGATAGTCGCTGAAATCCTTGATGGGAGCAGCGCTGGCAGCGGTCACGGAAACGCCCATGGCCAGAGCCAGAACCAGAGAAAGCAGCTTCTTCATGTTGACTTTCCTCCTTACATGTCGATTAGAAAATGGCATACGACCGGGAAGTGTCTGCGTCACCAATCGAGACAATCCACCAGTCTGCCCACTATTGTACCATGAATTAAGTAGTTTGTAAACAAAAAATGCATGTAAAATGCAGAAAAATCTGAAAAGAAAAAGCAAAACCATGTATTTGACGGTAAATTTGCAGGATGGGACTGAATGTGATTGCAATTTTTACTATGATGAAGCGGTGTAGTGTTGCACAAATGCCCGATTCGGTGTATAATGTTACCATTCCTACAAGGGAGGGAGTAACCGGTATGAAATCGTGGTTGCAAAAGCACTTCCAGCGATACATGATCCGTCCCGTGGTGTATCAGACGTTCACCCGCGTGGTGATGGGGCTGACGCTGGCGCTGCTCTGGAATGAGTTCACGAATGTGTCCTCGACGCGGCTTCCGCTGGCTTATGCGCTGGTGGTGATCGGCATCTTCTATGGGATCTGCGCCTGGATGGCGTATCTGCGGCTGGATGGACTGAGCATGCCAAAGTTTGATCGCAAACTGTTCCAATTCAAAAAAAAGGAACCGATCCGTTCTTCATACGGCGATATGGCCGACAATATTGATGACGAGATCATCAGCTTTGAGGAACTGGAGGACGACGAGAAGGACGCCTGCCTGCTGGTGAGCAATCTGCTCTGCGTGGTCATCTTCCTGGTCGCATCGTTTATTGTCTGGTAATGCAAAAGGGCTGCCTTTGCGGGCGGCCCATTAAATAGGTAGAAATAGTGTTAGAAATCGCAGATCACTCTGACTTGCGAATGCGGACGCGCTCCGCCAACAGGGCGATGAACTCGCGGTTGCTGGGCTTCTCCATGGAAAGCTCGGCGCTTCTGCCAAGGAGCTTGTTGAAGGCTGACGCGCCGCCGTTGTCCCAGGTCCGGGCGACGGCAAAGCGGATGGAGCGCTCGACGCGGCTGGCTGTGGTGTCAAAACTGCGGGCGACGTCCGGGTATAGCTCGGTGATCATGTTATTCAGAATCTCCGGGCGATGGATGGCGAGTAGGATTGCGCGGTGAACAAATTTGTGGCCGTTCAGGTGCGGCGATATGCCCAGCCGGATCAAAAGCTGGCTGGTGTATCGGGCAGCGACATCCTCCGTCATGATCTCTGCCGATAGGGCGGGCGTGGGAAGGCGTACCTCTGGCGCTGTCTGCGGCGCACATTCGATAATGGTGCGGGCCAAATCATCCGCATTGACTGGCTTGTGCAGATAACGGCTGGCGCCCAGCTCCATGGCGCGTGACACGAAATCGCTGCGAGTCAAGGCGGAAACGATAATCGAGCGTGGTCGCTCGTCGGCTGGCAGGGCAGCAATACGCGTCAGCAGCCCAAAGCCGTCCAGACGCGGCATGATCAGATCGAAAACGGCCACGTCCGGATGCAGATTGAGGATCATGGACGCGGCGCTGGCGCCGTCCACAGCAGTTCCGATGATGCTGATGGCGTCATTGTCCTGGAGGGATACGGTCAATTGCTCCAGCTGCTGGATGTTGTCTTCTGCCAGGATCACCCGAATGGCATTCATTGCCGATTTCCCTCCTTCATGGATTCAGAAAAGGAAACGATCGCTTTATTTAGGTGAAGTATATCATAATATTGACAGATTGTCTACGGAAAAAATAAGCTATACGCATGGAAATGTACTGATAGACATATTTCGCTGAAAAATGATACGGGCCTTTTGGCAGGATCGTATACGAAAAATGCAAAAATGCCTTGAAGCAAGAGGCAAAATATGTTATACTTTCTGCGGAACCCGAGTGATTATTGATTGGAGGATGTTACCCATGAAAAAGTTCTTTGAGGAGTTCAAAAAGTTTGCTCTGCGCGGCAATGTGCTGGACCTGGCTGTTGGCGTGATCATTGGCGGTGCGTTCACCGGCATTGTCACTTCTCTGACTGAAAATTTCATCCAGCCCCTGCTGAATCTGATCTTCGGTACGCTGGATCCTGCTTACACCTTTGGCGGCGCCGTGGCGGCCTTCTTGACCACCATCGTCAACTTCATCATCACGGCCTTCGTGCTGTTCTGCGTCATCAAGGGCATCAACAAGCTGACCAGCATGGGCAAGAAGCCCGAAGCTCCCAAGGCTCCCACCACCAAGACCTGCCCCTTCTGCAAGAGCGAGATCGCGATCGACGCGACCCGCTGCCCCCACTGCACTTCCGAGCTGAACGTGAAGAAGTAAGCTGCATGAAAACCGCCCGTTCTCCGAGAGGAGAACGGGCTTTTTGCGTTGCTGTCATTTTTTCAGAATCATGATGCCATTGACCGGCAGGGTGAAACGCCCACTGACGGTCTTGTCAGTCAGCAAATCAATATACTCGCAGCTGAGCGTCACGGTCTGATCGGTCCCGGAATAGTTTTGCAGGAACACTGCGCCGCCGCGCTCAGTGGCGATGACGCCAGCCGGAAGAGCGTCCGGAAGCGCACGGGTCAATATCAGTTCATCTGCCAACTGAGTATAGATGGCGTCCAACCCGGCCTGCTCCAACTTGGCCGCCAGGTAGTAGGCCTGACCATGACCAAAGGCGTTGCGGGTCAGGCAGGGGAGACCGGCATAGAAGTCGCTGGCATAGGTGCCGAGAACCTGCGCCCCTTCCGGCGCGGGCAGCTCGCAGAGCTCCTTCACGGTGAAACGGCGGCCATCATTCATCACCAGTTCATTGGACTCGCCGGGATGCAGACTGTCCAGCTCGGTGGCGCGGATGCCCAGCACGTCAATCAGACCGTGCGGCACACCGCCCAGCCAGGCCAGATCGGTTTCATCCACCACACCGGAGAAGTAGGTGGTCAGCAGCGTACCGCCATTCTCGACAAAAGCGCGGAGTTTTTGGGCAAAATCATTGCGGAACATGAACAGCAGCGGCGCGACCACCAGCTTGTACCGGCTGAGGTCGGTGCACTCGCGCATGTCGCGGAAATCGACGTTGCAGCCCAACTGCCACAGGCTGCGGTAGTGCATGTTCACCGTGTCGTAATAGTGCATGTTGCCCTTCTGTGCGGCCTGGGCAAAATCAAGGGCCCAGCGGCTCTGCGTGTCGTAGATCACACAGACCTCGGCGGGGGCCTTGGGTGCATCGTAGATTGGGGCCAGCTTTTCCAGGGCCTCGCCGACCTGCGTCACATCCTTGAAAACGCGGGTGTCGCTGCGGCCATCGTGATCGACCACCGCACCGTGGAACATCTCCGCCCCGCCGCGCCCCTTGCGCCACTGGAAGTAAAGCACGCTTTGACTGCCATGCGCCAGCGCCTGCATGGAGGACAGCAGATGCATGCCGGGGCGCTTCAGCTTGTTCACCGGCTTCCAGTTGACCAGCGAGGGGGTCGACTCCATCAGCAGGAAAGGCTGGTCCTTGAAGGAACGCATCATCTCGTGGTTCATGGCGAACTCGGCGGCCTTGGCTACGTCATCGCCGCTGTGCCATTCGGGGTAGCTGTCCCAGGACACGACGTCGATGGCCTCGGCCAAAGAGAAATAGTCGTAGTCGAAGAATCGCTCCATGAGGTTGGCGGTGCAGAGCAGGTCAGGATTCACAGCACGCAGCGCATCGCGTTCCATGGTGATAAAGTCCTTGCACTGCTGGGTGGAGAAGCGGCGCCAGTCCACACGCATGGAGGTGCTGCTCATCTGGCCCATGGGGGACGGCGGCTCGATCTGCGACCAGTCGGTGTAGCGCATGCTCCAAAAGCCGGTCCACCACTTTTCGTTCAGATTGTCGAGAGTCTTGTACTTGTCCTTCAGCCAGCCGCGGAATTTCTCCTGGCACAGCGGACACCAGCAATCGCCGGAAAACTCGTTCGAGATGTGCCACAAAATGACCGCCGGATGGTTTGCATACCGCTTCGCCAGCGCCGTATCAATGGCCCTGACCTTCTCCTGATAGACAGGGGAGGACGGGCAATGATTGTGCCGCTCGCCAAAATGCCGACGATGGAACTTGTCGTCTACGCGAAGGACTTCGGGATATTTCTGCGCCATCCAGGCCGGACGAGCGCCGGAGGGCGTCGCCAAAATGACGTGAATGCCATTTTCCCACAACCGGTCGATCACGCTGTCCAGCCACGCAAAGTTGTATACGCCTTCCTCCGGCTCCAGAAACGCCCAGGAAAAAATGCCCAGCGACACGCAATTGACATGTGCCTGCTTCATCAGCTCGACGTCCTTTTCGAGGATCTCCGGGTAATTCAACCACTGATCCGGATTATAATCGCCGCCATGCAGAAAGCGCGGAAATCGCGGTGTGAATGTCACAGGAATGCCACCTCCCATATACGCAAAAGTCCGGGACTGAAGTCCCGGTTATAAATTCAGAACAAAATCCTTACCCGATAATCACAAAACCTTCCTCGGTGAGGCGGCGCTTGATCTGCTCGATCTGGGCAAAATCGCGGGTTTCCAGGCCAACGGTCAGGAAGCAGGAGGTCACGGACATGGTGGAATCACTGTTGCCGTGAATGACGCTGATGACGTTCGCACCGCACTCGCTCACAATGCGGGACACGCCCAGCAGCTGGCCAGGCTTGTCCTCCAGGGCGATCTGCAAGGTCACGTTGCGGCCCGTGGTGATAAGGCCGCGGGTGATGACGCGGGACAGGATGTTCACGTCAATGTTGCCTCCGGACACCAAACAGCAGACCTTCTTGCCCTCCACCGGCACCTTGCCGAACATGGCGGCCGCCACAGATACCGCGCCTGCGCCCTCGGCAATGACCTTCTGCTTTTCCAGCAGCGCCAGAATCGCCGCGGCGATCTCGTCCTCGGACACCGTCACCACATCATCGACATACTGCTGGCACATGTTGAAGGTGATGTCGCCAGGGTGCTTCACGGCAATGCCGTCGGCAAAGGTCTTTGCGCTGTCCAGCGTGATGGCCTCGCCCTCATGTACGCTGCGGGCCATGCTCGGCGCATTTGCCGCCTGCACGCCGTATACCTTCACGTTCGGGTTCAGCGTCTTGATGGCATACGCCACGCCGGACACCAGACCGCCGCCGCCCACGGGTACCAGCACGATGTCCACGTCGGGCAGCTGATCCAGGATCTCCAGACCGATGGTACCCTGACCGGCGATCACCTCATCGTCGTTGAACGGATGGATGAAGGTCATGCCCGTTTCCTGCTGCAATTTGCAGGCATAGGCATAGGCGTCGTCATAGGCGCCGGGAACCAGACGCACCTCAGCGCCCAGAGACTTCGTCGCCTCCACCTTGGAGATGGGAGCGCCATCGGGCATGCAGACGATGCTCTTGATGCCCATGCGGCTGGCCGCCAGGGCCACGCCCTGCGCATGGTTGCCCGCGCTGCAGGCGATAATGCCTGCCTTGCGCTGTTCCTCGTTCAGCTGGCTGATCTTGTAATATGCGCCGCGCAGCTTGAAGGAACCGGTCAATTGCAGATTTTCGGTTTTCAGATACATTTTGAAGCCATTTTCCAGCTTCGAGGCCTCGATCATGTCCGTCTTGCGGGCAACGGATTTCAGAACGTAAGCCGCATGATAGATTTTGTCAAGCGTGACCATGGTTTGTCATTCTCCTTTGTTTGCCTGAGAATTGGCCAGACCCGAAATATGGTTGATGAATTGCTGCGCCGTGCGGCCGGACACGCCGCCGTGACGGATCTCCCAGCGGTTTGCCTCATAGATCAGCTGCTCCTCGGTCAGTCCCAGATCGGGCAGGCGGGCCGCAATGCCCTTCACGATGTCGTGATACAGCTTGCGGTCGGGCGTGGAATAGTTGATGGCGCAGCCGAAACGCGCTGCCAGCGACAGCTTCTCCTCCATGGTGTCGGAGCGGTGAATGTCGCCGTCGTGCTCCATGTCGCTGCGGTCCTTCCAGGTCTCCTTGACCAGGTGACGGCGGTTGGACGTGGCGCAGATCAGCACATTGTCGGGACGGGTCTCAATGCCGCCCTCGATGACGGCCTTGAGGAACTTGTACTCGATCTCCTGCTCCTCAAAGGACAGGTCGTCGATGAAAATGATGAAGTAGTAGTGGCGGTTTTTCACCCGCGCAATGACGTCGGACAGCAGGCCAAACTGGTGCTTGTAGATCTCGATGATGCGCAGGCCGTCCTGCCAATACTCGTTCAGCAGCGCCTTGACGGAGGTCGATTTGCCCGTGCCCGCGTCGCCGTAGAGCAGCATGTTGTTGAAGCCGCGGCCGCCCACAAAGGCTTCGATGTTGTCACGCAGCTCCTTCTTCTGATACTCATAGCCGATCAGGTCGGAGAGCATGACCGCATCCAGGTTGTTGATCGGGATGAAGTCTACGCCATCGGCCGCCTGATGTATGCGGAACGCGCGGTTCAGGCCGAACAGACCCACGCCGTAGGTCTTGTAGTGCGCGGTCACCAGGTCGAACACATCGTCGGCGTTGGCAGCCTTCTCGATGGCGGCGGACAGTGCGCGGACCTTCTCGCTCACGGAGCGGTTGTACATCTGCGCCTTCTTCGGGATGGCCTGGTAGTCCGTCAGGATCGAGAAGCAATCAATGCCCAGATCTGCCTCGATGGGGCCGAAATCGAAGTCGAACAGCGCCTTAAAGACGGCGAAGTCTGCCTTCGCAATGCGGTTGATGGAACCGCCCGCCGTTGCGCCGGACAATTCGCAGGTCAGGCTGAAGGAGTTCTCATGCGAGATCATCAGGAAGGTGAGGTAGTTGTGCCACAGATTCGTGTCGAAGCCGTAGGTGGTCGACAGATCCAGCAGGCGCTTCACCTCCACATAAATGCGGTGGATCAGGTCAGGCTTCTCCACAGCGCCGTGCGTCCAATCGGAGAAGATGCCCGACAGGCGCATCAGGATGCTGTCGTCGGGCAGATTGCTGTATAGAATGAGCTTCGCGGTTTCCTGAAACAAAGTGGAAACATCCTCTCAATGTGGTCAAAGTGTGGATAACTTTTCTGCGGCTCAGATGCGGGCCAGGACCTCGTCGGTCATCTCGGTGCAGGTCAGCACCTTCTCGTCGGTATTGCGGGCAATATCGGCAGTGCGGCAGCCCTCGTTCAGGCAGCGGTCGACGGCGGCTTCGATGCAGTCGGCTTCCTCGGCCAGGTTGAAGGCATAGCGCAGCATCATCGCGGCGGACAGGATGGTGGCCAGGGGATTGGCCTTGTTCTGACCGGCGATGTCCGGGGCGGAGCCATGAATGGGCTCATAGAGGCCGCGGGTGGTCGCACCCAGGGACGCGGAGGGCAAAAGACCGATGGAGCCGCTGATCTGGCTGGCCTCGTCGGACAGGATGTCGCCAAACATGTTGGTCGTCACCACTACGTCGAAGCGGGAGGGATTGCGGACCAGCTGCATGGCGGCGTTGTCCACCAGCATGTTCTCGACCGTCACATCCGGATACTCCTCGGCCAGACGGGCCACGGTAGAACGCCACAGGCGGGAGGTGTCCAGCACGTTGGCCTTGTCGATGGAAATCAGATGATGACGGCGCTTGCGGGCGGCCTCAAAGGCGGCACGGACGATGCGCTCGATCTCCATCACGCTGTAAACCTCGACGTCGTAGGCCTCAGGGCCATACTTGCCCTCGCGGTGACCGCGCTCGCCGAAGTAGATGCCGCCGGTCAGCTCACGGACCATCATCAGGTCAAAGCCCTTCTCGACGATGTCGGCACGCAGGGGGCACTCGTCCTTCAGCGCGGCATACAGACGGGCGGGACGCAGGTTGGTGTACAGGCCCATGGCGGAGCGGATGCCCAGCAGACCCTTCTCGGGACGCAGGTTGGCGGGCATGTTGTCCCACTTGGGGCCGCCGACGGCGCCAAGCAGCACGGAATCGGAGGCCAGGCAGCCCTCCTCGGTTTCCTTGGGGAAGGGAACGCCGGTGGCGTCGATGGCGGCGCCGCCCAGCAGATAATCCTTGAAGTTGAAGGTGTGACCGAACTTCTCGCCGATCTTTTCCAGCACGCGGACAGCGCTGTCAACGATTTCCGGGCCGATGCCGTCACCCTTGATCAAAGCGATATTGTACTGCATATTACTTGACCTCCTCGTCCTGGCGGGCCTTCAGGTAGGGCAGAAGACCGCCGTGCTCGACAATGCGCTGAATAAAAGCCGGGAGCGCCACGGCGTGGAACTCCTCGCCGGTGGTCTCGTCGCGGATCAGGCCCGTGTCAAAGTCCACGGACACCTGGTCGCCGCTCTTGATGGCGGCAGCTGCTTCCGGGCACTCAAGGATGGGGAAGCCGATATTGATGGAGTTGCGATAAAAGATGCGCGCAAAGCTGGCGGCGATCACGCAGCGGATGCCGCTGGCCTGGATGGCCATGGGGGCGTGCTCGCGGGAGGAGCCGCAGCCGAAGTTCGCGCCGCCGACCATGATGTCGCCCGCCTGAACGGTGGAGGCGAAGGCGGTGTCAATGTCCTCCATGCAGTGCTTGGCAAGCTCCTGGGCGGAGGGCGAGTTCAGATAGCGCGCGGGGATGATGACGTCGGTATCGACGTTGTCGCCGTATTTGAAGACCTTTCCGGTTACCATCGTGTTCGTTCCTCCTCTCACAGATCCAACGGGGATGCGATGCAGCCCGCAACAGCGGACGCCGCGGCCACGGCGGGGCTGGCCAGCACGACCTCGCTCTTCACATGGCCCATGCGGCCAACGAAGTTGCGGTTGGTGGTGGTCACTGCACGCTCACCGGCGCACATGCAGCCCATGTGGCCGCCCAGGCAGGGGCCGCAGGTTGGCGTGGAAACCGCGCAGCCAGCCTCGATGAAGATCTGGGTCAGACCCTCGGTGATGCAGTCCATGTAGACCTGCTGGGTGGCGGGGATCACAATGCAGCGGACGCCGTCGGCGACCTTGCGGCCCTTCAGGATCTCTGCGGCGATGCGCATGTCGGTAATGCGGCCGTTGGTGCAGGAGCCGATGACCACCTGGTCGATGTGCATACCCTTGACCTCGTCCACGGTCTTGGTGTTGGAGGGCAGGTGGGGCAGGGACACAGTGGGCTTCAGCTCGGACAGGTTGATCTCGACCACGCGCTCATACTCGGCGTCGGGATCAGCCTCGTACACGGTGAAGGGACGGGTGACGCGGCCTTCTTCATAGGCCAGCGTCTTTTCGTCCACAGGGAAAATGCCGTTCTTGCCGCCAGCCTCAATGGCCATGTTGGCGATGGTGAAGCGGTCGTCCATGGACAGCTCGGCTACGCCGGGGCCCACGAACTCGAGGGACTTGTACAGCGCACCGTCCACGCCGATCAGGCCGATCAGGTGCAGGATCACGTCTTTGCCGCTGACATAGGGCGGCAGCTTGCCGGTCAACTCGACCTTGATGGCGGAGGGCACCTTGAACCAGTTCTCGCCGGAGGCCATACCCGCAGCCATGTCGGTGGAGCCGACGCCGGTGGAGAAGGCGCCCAGGGCGCCGTAGGTGCAGGTGTGGCTGTCGGCGCCGATGATCAGCTCGCCGGGAGCGACGATGCCCTTTTCAGGCAGCAGCGCATGCTCAATGCCGACCTGGCCCACGTCATAGAAGTGGGTGATATTGAAGCGATGGGCGAAATCACGGGCAGTCTTGCACAGCTCGGCGGACTTGATGTCCTTGCAGGGCGTGTAGTGGTCCAGCACGATGGCGATCTTGTCCTTGTCGAAAATGCGGGTGAAACCGGCCTTGTCAAACACGTTGACGGCAACGGGCGTGGTCACGTCGTTGCCCAGCACCAGATCCAGCTTGGCCTCGATCAGGTCGCCGGCCTTGACGGACGGCAGGCCTGCGTGGGCGGCCAGGATCTTCTGCGTCATTGTCATTCCCATGGTGTCAGTCCTCCTTGGCCGCGGCAAAGCGGGCGGTATAGCGGTTCAGCTTGTTGATGGCGTTGATATAGGCCAGGATGGAGGCCTCGATGATGTCGGTGGACAGGCCGCGGCCGGTGAAGGTGCGTCCGGCGGCGTTCAGCTTGACGTTGGCCTCGCCCAGGGTGTCCTTGCCCTGGGAGGTGCTGTTGATGCGGTACACCTCGAAGGTGTGCTCCACAGGATTCATGATCTTGTCGATGGCGTTGAAGGTGGCGTCGATGGGGCCGTCGCCCAGAGACACATCCTCAAACTTCTCCTCGCCCTTCTTCAGGCAGACGGTGCCGGAAGCGGTGGTGAAGTTGGTGGCGTGTACGGCGAACCAGTCCAAACGGAAGCCGTCCACATCGTCCTCGTCATCCACGGCGGAGTGGGTGATGATGGCCTCGATGTCGGGATCGGTGACGGTCTTCTTCTTGTCGCACAGGACCTTGAACTCCTCAAAGCAGCGGTTCAGCTCCTCGGCGGACAGCTCATAGCCCATGGCCTTGATGTGGCTCTCAAAGGCGTGGCGGCCGGAGTGCTTGCCCAGCACCAGGTTCTCGGTGTGGATGCCGACGGCTTCGGGGGTCAGGATCTCATAGGTCTTTTTGTTGGCCAGCACGCCGTGCTGATGGATGCCGCTCTCATGCAGGAAGGCGTTGCGGCCCACGATCGGCTTGTTCAGCGGCGCACTCTGACCGATGATGGAATACACGGTCTTGGAGGCGCGACTGATCTGGGTGGTGTCCAGACGGCAGGTATGCTGATCGAAGATGTCGGGGCGGGTGTGCATGGCCATGATGACTTCTTCAAGGGCCGTGTTGCCCGCGCGCTCGCCCAGACCGTTGACAGTACACTCGATCTGGCGCGCACCGCCCAGCACACCGGCCAGGGAATTGGCGGTCGCCATGCCCAGGTCGTTGTGGCAGTGCACGGAGAACTCTACCTTGTCGGAGTTCGGCACGTTCTTGATGACGCTCTCGATCAGGCGGCGCATCTCATCGGGCGTTGTGTAGCCGACGGTGTCGGGCAGGTTGATGACGGTCGCACCGTTCTTGATGGCGACGTCGACCACGCGGCACAGGAACTCAACGTCGCTGCGGGTGGCGTCCTCGCAGGAGAACTCGATGTTGCTCACGTACTTCTTGGCATAAGCCACGGCGGCAGCGGTGCGCTCGATTACCTGCTCGGGGGTCATCTTGAGCTTGTACTCCATGTGCAGGGGCGAGGTGGCCAGGAACACATGGATGCGGGGGTCGGCGGCATGCTTGACCGCCTCCCAGGCGCAGTCGATGTCCTTGTTCAGCGCACGGGACAGGGAAGCAACGGTGCAGTCCTTTACGGCGCCGGCGATGGTGGACACGGACTCAAAGTCGCCGGGGGAGGAGATGGCAAAGCCTGCTTCGATCACATCGACCTTCAGACGCTCCAGATTCTTGGCGACCTCGATCTTTTCCTTCAGGTTCATGGAACAGCCGGGGGACTGTTCGCCGTCACGCAGGGTGGTATCAAAAATCTTGATCTGACTCATAATATACCTCTCTCAATCGCCCGGAGCGTCCTTGATCCGGGCGAATCATGTACATCGTATTTTTCGGCATAAACGCCTCATGCGAATACAGCAATAC
>R21__coassemble_743_pt1 | contig 25372 bp, 20 predicted proteins | sample R21__metabat2_low_PE_059 | metagenome-assembled genome bin R21
GTGTGCTGATAGGGATGCATGGCGCAGTCAGAGATGTTGGCACCCTTGAAGCCCCACTCGCCGCGCAGCAGGTCGCGCAGCATGGCAGCGCTGTGGCCGATGTAGTTCAGGCCAACACGGCTGTAGGAGGTCATGGTGCTGCTTGCACCACCGACGGTGAAGGAACCTTCGAAGGCCTTCAGGAAGATCTCACGGATGGCCTGCTCGTTGGCGAAGATGGCAACACCGTTACGGTTGGTCTCCTGATCGTTCAGGGCAAAGTGCTTGATGGCAACGGCAGTACCCTTGGCCTCCATGGCCTTGGTCTGGGCAGCGCCCAGCAGGTAAGCCAGGGTGCCATCCTCGGAATAATACTCGAAGTTACGACCGCTCAGGGGCGAACGATGGGTGTCGGCGCCGGGGCTCCACAGCTGGGTCACACCGCTGAACAGGTCATCCTCAGCGATGAAGTCACCGCGCTTGATGATCATGTCCATGTTCCACTGGCTGGCAGCAACCATCTCACCGGCATAAGCGGTACAGCTGCCCACGATGCCCTTGTTATTGGCCAGGCCATCCTCGGGAGATCCGCCGGGGAAATAGGGACCGGCAGCGCCGCCAGGGCCGTCCTGGTTGCGGTTCATGGGCTTCATCACGCTGGCCACAGCAGCCTGACCGAAGTTCTCATCGATCATTTCGGTCATCTCGTCCAGGGTCAGCTGATCCAGGAAGGTTTCCCACTGGGGATCGTCATAGTCCAGGCCGTGCATGTCGACCAGGTTGATGCCGCTCTTGACACCCTGCTTGAAGGTGCTGATAGAGGGAGCATCGGCGGGAGTCTCGTACAGGTGGCCGTCGATTACCTTGATCATTTCGGGGGTCGCGGTGATGTTGGTCTGAGGCGTGGGGAAGGTGCGCTCCCAATCCTGACGGGTCAGGTAGGTCACGGAATCCTTGAGCCAATAGTTGATATCGGCGTCGTCAAACAGGTTGGTGACTTCCTTACCGGTCACAGCGGAACGGTTGTAGGTCTCGGTATCCAGGGCGGCCTGCGTCCAGTGATAGGTCTTGGCAGCATCACCGGTCGTAGCATTGCCGTTTTCATCATACATGCCGGCAGCGCCCTTGGCAGCCAGCACGTTGTTCAGAGCATCATGCGCGCTGTCGCCGATGGCCAGGTAGTAGTCGCCGGCATCCAGGATGTAGCCCTTGGCGCCCTTGGCGTCGTAGCTGGCGATCAGGTACTTGTCGATGGTCACGGTCACAGTCTCAGACTGGCCGGGAGCCAGCAGCTGGGTCTTGCCGAAGCCAGCCAGCTGGATGGCGGACTTTTCAACCAGGTTGGTGCGGTCATAATCGGTGTAAGGCGTCTGGACATACACTTCCACAACAGACTTGCCAGCCACATCGCCGGTGTTCTTCACGGAAACCTCAGCGGTGATGATGCCGTTTTCCTCGGAAACCTTGCCCAGCTTCTGCTCGAAGGTGGTGTAGCTCATGCCATAGCCGAAGGGATACAGCACTTCATCGGCGTAGTTCCAGTTGCCCTTGGAAGCAAAGGTACCGGCCTTGCCGTCAGCGTTGCCCTGACCCAGGATAGCATCCTCGTAACGGGTCTCATAGTACTTGTAGCCAACGTAGATACCTTCCTGATAGACCATGTAGCAGCCCACATAGTCGATCGGGAAACGGGAAGGAACCTTGGCGTCGGCGCAGCCCTCATGCACTTCATCAACGTTCACATAGTTGAAGTTGCCGAAGTTCTGGGTAGCAGCGGCGGACAGAGAGTCTGTGGCAAAGGTATCGACCAGGTGACCGGAGGGGTTGACCTCACCCTTCAGGATATCGGCCACACCGCGGAAGCCCACCAGACCGGGGGTACCGATCCACAGCACAGCGTCGATGTTGTACTGGTCGAGGTGCTTCATCTCGATGGGGAACGCGCTGTTCACAACCAGAATGATCTTTTTGAACACACCGCAATCGTTGATCATCTGCAGCATGTCAGCCTCGTCCTTGTGCAGAGCCAGGCCGCTGATGCCTTCCTCGTCATGAGCACTGATATCAACGTTCTCACCTGCACGGCGGCCAACCACAACGATAGCGGCATCGCTATAATCTGCGAAGGTGGCCTTGAGCTCATCGGTGTAGAATTCTACAGGACGCTCGATCACAGCCGGGCCGAAGAAGCCAGCGCTTTTGACCTCAAAGGGTTCCTGATAAGCAGCATACAGCTTCTCGTTGATCTCAAAGCCCTTTTCCTTCATGGCGTCATAGAAGCTGACGACACGGGTGGGGTCGATGTTGCCGCCGCCGGAGCTGTTCTTGTAGATCGGGTCAGCGGAGGAGGTGTGACCGAACAGGGTCACCTTGCGCTGGCCTTCGGTAAGAGGCAGGGCGTTGTTGTTGTTGCGCAGCAGCACTGCGCCTTCTTCCACTTCCATCTCGACGAAGGCATCCTCGTCCTTCAGCAAAGCAGCCAGATTCTCCTGGGTCAGATGGTTGACGTCGCCATAGTCGCTGGCGTAGAAGATCGGCTCTTCCTGAGCAGCGCCTTCCTTCGGCACAAACTTGCCGGTGGAGATGCCCAGGGCAGAGTTCAGCATGGACGAATACGACATAGCCGTACTTGTCATGACGATTGTGAATGCCAGGATCGCGGCAAACACAGAAGTGAGTCCTCGCAACAGGTTCTTCTTTTTCATTTGTCTTCGCCTCCATGATTTTTCTGGAACGTTGCGCGCAGCTTCATCATAATAGAAATCAGAGAAGGAAGTCAATGTGCGTGGTAAGAATGCTATGCTATCTGGTAAAAATCGCACAGAAAAGAGACATTCCCAGACGATGCGGGAATGTCTCATGCAGCAGGTATCAGTTTTTCAGCGGAAGCAGGATCTCGACGGTGAAATAGTTGTTTTCCTGCTGGAACAGCACGGTGCCGCCGTAGCTCTCGGCAATGTGAACAATGCTCTTGGTGCCGAAGCCATGGAAGGCTTTGTCTTCTTTGCTGGTCTCCGGCATGCTGTCCTTGAACCGGATCGGCGTGGAGCAATAGTTCTCCATGCTGATATACAGCATGCCGCTGCGCGTGTGGGCAACGAAGTTGATGATGCGCTTGTCGCGGTCTTCTTCCTTCATCACGCTCTCTATGGCGTTGTCCAGCATATTGCCCAGCATGGCATAGATATCCGCTTCGTCCATAAAGCCGAACTTTTCACCATCTACCAGATAAGAAAACTGAATATCGTACTTTTCGCAGAACAGCTTCTTTTCCATCAGCACCAGGTCGATGGAGGCGTTGCCGGTCTTTGCAATGGAATCGTAGATGCGGGTCGCGTCATAGATGCTTTGAAGAGCTTTTCCTCTTTCTTCTGGCGTCTGGCGTTCCAGCATACCGATCTGATGACGCAGATCATGGCATTTCCGGTTGATGATATCAATGGTTTCTTTGGAGAGTACCTGTTTTTCGCGCTCTAACTGAAGCATTTCGCCAAGGAGCCTGTTTTTTTCATCCAATTCACTTTCGCGGAACAAGCCCACTTGCAGGAACAGGCACAGCATGCAGCCTACGATGGCGCTCACGTAGCTGGCGCAGGTGATCAGCACAGACACCTCGGAGCCGACCACCAGTTCAGGTTCGAGCGGACTCAAGGCAATGCAGATAAACAGATTCACGCCGGAGACCGCAAGGACTTTCTTATTGTTATACTGTACCTGATTAGCTGCAATGCTGCGGCGGATCAGAACATAATAGCTGATGAGGGAGAAGGCAAGCGGAATCAGGAAGTTCAGGCCGATATAGTTCAATGCCGGAGGCACATTGCCGGAAGGAAAAAAGCAGGCTTTAATGATATAGGAGAAACGGCTGGCGGCGTGTTCGATGGAATAGCCGCCGATCACCGCAAACAGCGCACCGGGATAGGGCGTATCAAAACTTATGTGCACAGCCAGTGCATTGGCGAAAACAATGATGGCAAAATAGAGGATGCTCTTCCATTGGGCGATCAGAAAAGTGTCCTCTCCTGGCAGCAGACTACGCAGCAGGGTATCCATTGCAACCAAAGCAAAAAACATGGCAAAAGAACCGATCAATCTGACAGCAAAATGCTTTCTTCTTGGCAGACCGATCAGGAAACCGGCCTCGCAAATAAGCAACTGCATCAGGAATACAGATACCATCCGGAGAATATCTGCACTTCCAAACATCTTACATCCCCCTCACATAATCCATCAATTCTTTGGCAAATGACTTTCGATAAGGCAAAGCAATGGAAAAGCTGATATCGGAAAGCCGTACCTCATTGCCATCCTTCTGCCTGACAAAACGGAGATTGACCAGACATCCGCTGCTACATTGCTTGAGCGGTGTGTTTTCGAATCGGGTGATGATATCCTTCATTGCACCTCGTTCCCTGACCTGCTCTCCGCTGTCCAGATAATACACAATATAGTTTTTCTCTTTTACAATGTATTTGATCTCATCAACATACATCTGCCGCATGCTGCCGGAGGAGGTTGTAATTGTCAGCACACTGTTTTCTTTCAGTTTCTTATTTCGTTCACATTTGGTCAGCGCCTTGGTGAGATAGTAGGCAAACATGCTGTAGGGCAATGGTTTCACGATGAATCCAAGTGCGTCCACTTCGTATCCTTTGACTGCATATTGTGCCATATTGGTTGTGATTATGATCGGAATGAGCATATCAAAGGACCGCACCTGCTCTGATACTTTCATGCCGTTCATCCCAGGAACCTCAATATCTACAAAAAGAATATCGAAATCACTGCTGTAATTATTCACAAGATCCAATCCATTCTGGAAGACAATGGTCTCTATATCGACAGAGTGCTCTTGTGCATATCGTTTGATATAGTGTCTTAACGTCACGCAGTCTCTATCCTGGTCTTCAAGAATGACTGCTAAAACAGCGTCATTTCTCATAGTTTGGTCCCTCCAAATTATACCATGCCTACATCAATGGCTGGGGCCAAAGAGTATTTGTAAAGCATAGTACGTATGAATTGGTTTTGCTGTATTGTAGCACATTTCATACCAATTGAGAAGAACCTAATCTGTTGCAGAGCAGTAGATCATCCAAAAGCGGCCTGAGATCTGTGAAAATGAGCATCTTTCAAGCATCGACTATCGAATCGTCCGCCGTCCCCGAAGTTTACCAAAGGTATCTGCCAGGGCCATTGACTGGGAACGCCAGATTGACCACCGCCAATCGTCCATTTGCTGTAAAGTTGAATATGTTTTCAGATTCATTAAGCGTCAGTTTGGGTATTCCAAGGTCGCATATCGCGGGCTTGCTAAGAATGTCAATCGCTTATTTTCACTGTTCATCAGCACCAATTTGATCCTGATTGATCGGAAAAAGCACTCTCGTGTCGAGCCTGTTGTTGCTTGATACAGGATTACTATGCCCTTTTGTGGGGATTTCAGGTACTTTTTAGGGCTATTGGGGGGCTTTTTTCACTTTTTCCCTGGTTTTTCCTCTTTTCCCTTGATTGCGTTCCGCTTTGTTCCTTTTATCAGTGGTTCCTTAGGTCTCTACATTTGTAAATTCTGAGTTTATATCTTGACACCCGAAAAAGTGCGCGGTATAATTATTCCACAAGGAGGTGCAGCCCTATGACCTGTATTCCGATCCGTGATCTGAAGGACACGAGCAACATCTCGCAGATGTGCCATGCATCCAGCGAGCCTATCACCATCACCAAGAACGGCTATGAAGATATGGTGATCATGAGCGCCGAGGTATACAACCGCATCCGTCTTTTCACCGTGTACGAAAAGCTGATGGAGGCCGAGCACGATATTGCCGAGGGCAAGGTCAGCGATGCCTTTGATGCCATGAGCACTATGAGGAGCAAGTATGGCCTATAATATAAAGGTGACCGCTTCGGCAGAAAAAGACCTGGACGCCATCGTCTCCTACATTGTGCAGGACCTGAGCAATCCGCAGGCAGCCGGTCATCTGCTGGACGAGATCACCAAGATGTATCATGTGCTGGCAGATAATCCGATGATCTTCCCGACATGCAGCCAGCCTCTCCTGCAAAGATATCGCAAAGTGACCGTGATGCGATATGTCATCATCTATCGCATTGATGGTGAGACTGTGTATATGGAGCGATTCTTCAGCCAGCTGGAAGACTATGTGAACAAGCTGTAAGAGCAATACAACAATCATGGAAGGAGGTGAAAACATGACAGGAGTTATCTACGCCCGATATTCCTCCGACAATCAGCGTGAGGAAAGCATCGAAGGTCAGCTGCGCGAATGTATGGCCTTTGCAGAAAAGAACGGCATCACGATCATCGGTAACTACATCGACCGTGCCATGTCTGCCCGAACTGCGGATCGTCCTGATTTCCAACGTATGATCAAGGACAGCGAAAAGAAGCTGTTCGATGTAGTCATCGTGTGGAAGCTCGACCGATTCTCCCGTGATCGCCACCTACAAGCATGTTCTGAAAAAGAACGGTGTGAAAGTGATCTCTGCCACCGAGAACATCGCAGACGGTCCGGAAGGCGTGCTGCTGGAGTCTTTGCTGGAAGGTTTGTCTGAATACTATTCTGCCGAGCTTTCCCAGAAGATCCATCGCGGCCAGATGGAGAACGCCCTGAAATGCAAGAACAACGGCGGCAACATCCCGCTCGGACTTCGCACCGGTGCCGATGGTGTATTGGAAATTGATCCGGTCAACGCGCCTATCGTGCAGGAGATCTTCAACCGATATGACAGCGGCGAATCCATCACCGACATTGTGGCATCGCTCAATGAACGCGGTATTCGCACGGCGAAGGGCTTGCCTTTCCGCATCGGCAGCCTCGGAACGGTGTTGAAGAACCGCAAGTACATCGGCGAGTACCACTACGGCACCATCGTGATCCCGAACAAGCTGCCGGTCATCATTGATGAAGAGCAGTTCAACCGTGTGCAAATGAAGATGGAAGCCAACAAGCATGCCCCTGCCCGTGCAAAGGCCGACGAAGAATATCTGCTGACCACCAAGCTGTTCTGCGGAAACTGCGGTGCGATGCTGGCAGGCGAATCCGGCAAGAGCCGTAACGGCGACGTTTACCACTATTACAAGTCCGGCAACGCCAAGCGCAAGAAGGGCTGCAAGCTGAGGGCAATCAAAAAGCGCTGGATCGAAAGGGCTGTCGTGATGACAACCATCCAGCGCGTGCTGAAAGATGAAGAGATCGATAAGATTGCCGATGCGATCATTGCCCTGCAGGATCAGGAAAGCACGATGCTTCCTTCCCTGCGCCAGCAGCTGAAGGAGGTCGAGAAGTCGATCCAGAACATGCTGAACGCCATCGAGGCAGGTATCATCACCCCATCCACCAAGCAGCGCTTGCAGGATCTGGAAGCACGCCGGGAAGAGCTGAATATCAGCATTTTGCAGGAACAGCTCCAGCGGCCCAAGTTCACGAAAGCTCAGGTCGTTGCCTGGATCAAGCGGTTCAAGTACGGCAATCCGGATGACCTGGAATACCAGAAGCAGATCATCGACGTGTTTGTCAACAGCGTGTATGTGTACGATGATAAGCTGGTGCTGACCTACAATTACAAGGATGGAACTGAATCAATCACTTTGAAAGACATTGAGAAGGCGTTTGGTTCGGATTTGTCGAGTATTGCTCCACTTTTGGCAAACCTTCAAGAAATGGATGGTTTGCCATTTTTGTTAGGAAAATCAAGGGCTTGAGAGAAAAAATTCTTTCTATTTTCGAAAATATTTTTTCCTTTTTAGAAAAGAATTTTTCGTTGGTTGGTGAATAGCCGGTGAATATTTGGTGAATATTTCCCCTGTCCATTATTCACCAATAGTTGAAAATCATAACGAATTTCCGCTGCATGAATATACAACATGACGTGCATGAATATTCGCTCGTTCGGAAGAGTAATTTTTGTGAGTGTGACAGTGTTTGAGTTAACAAGACGCTCCAAAAAATTTCTTCCTCGCAGAAAAATAAGGGCTGCCTAAATGGCAGCCCTCAGACTATCAACTAAGCAAAGCGTCTGTGAAAAAAAGCACAGGCGTTTTTGCATGGCGTGATGAACGGCGGTTGACAATCGGAAGGTTGTCCGCTATAATCAAATCAGGAAACCCGAACAGGAGGGGCATGAAATGGATAAATGGGATCGTAGATTTATGGAAATGGCGCATGTCATTTCAAACTGGTCCAGCTGTTATCGGAAGGGCCGCAGCATCGGCTGCGTGATCGTGAAGGACAAGCGGATCATGACCACCGGCTACAATGGTGCGCCGGCGGGACTGCGGACCTGCAAGGAACGCTGCGAGTGCCTGCGCGACAAGCTGGGCATCCCCTCCGGCACGCGTGCAGAGCTTTGCTATGCCATCCATGCGGAACAGAACGCCATCATTCAGGCCGCGAAGCTCGGTGTGTCCATTGAAGGAGCGACGCTGTACTGCACGCATCAGCCCTGCAGCGTCTGTGCCAAGATGATCATCAACTCCGGCGTCAAGCGCATCGTCTATCAGGAAGGATATCCGGATCAGTTTTCTCTGGAACTGCTGGGTGAGGCAGAGGTGCAACTGGAACGCTTTAATGGCGAAGAAGAACAGCCGACCGACTGACGGGCAGTCGATCGGCCGGCAATGGAATTTTCGGGTAATCGGACTTATTCCTTGGGATTGGGCTCGTCGCCGATGCACCAGCCGCGCAGCTTGTTGACCGTGCGCGGCACTGCGTCGGCGCTGTTTTTCCAGGGCTCGTTGGCAAAGCGGTAGTCGAACTTTTTGATGAACCAGCTGATGTCCTCCTGGATGCGCTCAAAATTCTGCTGCTCCAGGTCAGTCAGCATGTCTACAAAAGCACGCAGCTCCTTGGCGGACAGTTCCTTCGCGGCGGTCTGGATCAAATCTGCCATGTGAGGCAGACAAACGCCCTTCCCGGCGCAGAAGCGCTTGCGGAACTCGGTGTCGTTCTGATACAAATGGAAAAACGTGTGCAGATAGCGGTTCATGTTTTCGTCGATGCTTCGGCACATGATGCAGGTGCCGCTCATCGCGCTGATCTCGGCAAGCGCATTGTCGAGATCCTTTTTTGCACTTGCACCCGCGCGGGTCAGCTTGCCCAGCGGAGCATCGGCATAGGCCTTGGCTGATTTTTTCAGAGTCACGAAGGCCTTCTCCATGCGGCGGCGGGATTCGGCTGTGTGGGATTCCAGCATGAGCGCATGGCCAAGCCGATTGCTCATGCCATAGAGCATGAACTGATGATTGCGGCAGAAGCCCTCGGTGTTGACTTGAATGCGGGTATCCGGCTCCATCACGGAGGCACCGAGATAACGCTCCGCCTCGCCCAGCTCAGTCTTGCGGCGCAGGGCGCAGAGCAGGCATTCGCCGTCCAGCTTGGCGGCGTCCCACACCGGGATCGTATCAATATGATAACGCATTGGTATCCACTCCTTTGTATCCATCGTACCACGGCTTTGCCGGGTTTGCAAGCCCAAATTTGACCCGTCATGAAAAATGGCATCGCGTCATACGCTTCACTGACAGGAAAGCGAGGCGAGGCAAATGGGACGAGTGGAGCGAAGACAATACCGAATGCGGCGCAGACAGACGACGACACGTTTTCTGCTGGTCCTGTCGCTGCTGGTCATCGCGGCGGGTCTGTATCACCGAATGGCAGAAAACGGCGGCGTGAGCATTGCGCGGATCGTGCGGCCCACGGCAACGCCCGTTGCGCCTGCCTATGACGAAACGATGGTCGAGCGGGAAGTGACGCTGCCAGAGGAGACGTGGTATGCCCTTCAAACCGGCGTGTTCAGCGATGAGAAATCAGCGAAGGCCCGAGCAGAAGCCTATGCGGAACGGGGCGCACCGGGACTTGTGGTGCAGGACGGAGAGCGTTTCCGTGTGTTCATTGCAGGGTATGCTGAGCGTGCAGACGCGGCGTCGATCCGGGAGCGGCTCAATAGCCAGCAGGATGTGGAAACCTACCTGTATTCCTGGGTATGTCCGGCTGTGACACTGAAAATGTCGGGCATGGCCGGTCAGGTCGATGTGGTGGAGAGCGGACTGAGCATGGCGCTTCAGGCGGCTGTGCTTCTGCGTGATTATGCCATTGCCTATGATCAGGGCGGCGTGACCATGGATGATGTTCAGTCACTCATACAAGGGCTGGACAGTCAGTTCTTGGCCTGGACAGACACCGTGGGACGGCGCTTTGGCAAACCCTATCCCGAGATCATCACAGAGGAAATGGCGCTGGTTCAATGCTGGAAAAGCGCTGACAGCGCGATCCTTTCGGCGGCCCAAGAAGGTGCGACAGCCATGTCAGCGTCAATGAAGCGTTATGCAATGACGTTGTACGCAGACGTGATCGACATGCGGAACCGATTGGAAAGTACGTAAAATTTTTCCGGAGATGCGAACGAAATCGCGTTGTGCAGCGTCTAATGAACAAGACGACTGATCAGTCTGAATCATTACAAAGGAGGAAGCGCCATTGAAAAGAGTATTCCTGAATATCTGCGTGATTCTCTTGCTCGCGTGCGCTGCCGCAGAAGCAGAGGGAATCCGGGTCCATGTCGATGATGTGGTACATGGCTTCGGCGACAATGAGCTTCGGATCGAGGTGGCGAGCGAAGGGATCGTGACAGTAAAGATTACGGACGATGCACAAAATCTGATCCGGACGATTCTGTTCCCGGTTGCGGAGGGTGAAAACCGGCTGATCTGGGATGGCCTCGGAGAGAACGAGGAGCAGATCGAAAACGGCAGCTATACGCTGACAGTCGGTATGCAGACCGGCGATGGCTGGACAGAAGCAAGCGAAACCATCCGCACGCAGAAATGCAATCAAGCGCTGCTGTTCGCCTTGCCCTCCAGCGAGACGCTCTATCTGGGCGGTGGAGAAACCTGGTTCGCCGAGGTCAAGCTGATCCGCGCCGGTTATGTCTGCATGACGGTCGCGTCGTCAGAGACGCCGTCGGAGATCATTCGCAAAGCGCGTTGGCTGAACGGCTCCAACGGCGTATTCCGGTTGAAGTGGGACGGAGGCGGGCTGGCGGCAGGGGATTATGTGCTCCGCTATTGGGCGGAGGACAATCCGGCATATGTGTGCGAGATCGCCTTGACGCTTGCGGAGGGCGCTTGTCCCACGCTCCCGGTGGAGGTCACCGGAGAACTGTTTCCAACAGCGATGGATGATGCAACGGTCTGGGCGGCCATGATGCAGCCGTCGGTCGTGGTCAAGCTGTCCAAGGCTACGGACCACCAAACGGTCTATGAGCAGCCCAGCAGAACAAGTAAGGCGCTGGGAACCGTACACGGACAGACGCAGGCGGTGGAGGTGCTGGCGCTGCGCGAGGACGGTTGGGCGGAGGTTGCCGCATGGAACCACGAAACGGGCTCGCGCATGCGGGGGTATGTTCCGCAGCAGGTGCTCCAAACGGTTCGGCCAAACACCATCTGCGGCATCCTGGTGGACAAGGCAAGCCAGACAATGAGCGTCTATGTACGCGGTGAGAAGATTGGCACAGTCCCGATCTCGACCGGTCAGCCTACCGCGGCAAGAATGTACCGGGAAACGCCCGCTGGCGCATTTCTCACGTGCGATAGGTTGATGGCCTTCTCCGAAAATGATTATCGCTACTATTATCCGATCCGCTATGACGGCGGCAATCTGCTCCACCAAATCGGCTACCAGGAAAAGCGCGGCACAAAAAGTTATGCCGATCAGACGAACAAGCTTGGCAGCAAGGCATCCCATGGTTGTATCCGCATCCCCAGGGAGCGTGGGAACGGCGGGCTGAATGCCTACTGGCTGTGGACACACATCCCGTACCATACCCGCGTCCTGATCCTTGACGACCCTGCGGAAAGAATATCCCAGGCTGAAGAGCTGGGCGTCACGCTGCCTGATGCGGAGCTGTATGAGCAGGAGGAGACGGACAAGATGCAAACCGCAGCTGCGGCATATCTCCTACAAGACCTGGATTTCGAGGATGAAGACGCCATTGTTTTCCCGATCAAGACGGAAACAATCACACTGACGCTTGGAGGCGACGCAGTGCTTGGCACGCGCGAAGCCTGGTGGCAGCGCGAGGATGCGCTTCCGGCCTACCTGGAGAAATACGGGATGGCATATCCGTTTTCTGGGCTGAGCGATGTGTTCACAGCGGATGACATGACATTTATCAATCTGGAATGCACGCTCAAGGCCAACCGCCAAGGGGAAAATACGACAAAGCTCTATCGCTTCCGCGGGCTGCCATCCTATGCGCAGATTTTGAATGAGGGCTCCATCGAACAGGTAAACATCGCCAACAATCACTATGTTGATTACGATTATGCCGGGCGTAACGAGACGCGTGAGGCGTTGGAAGCGGCTGAGATCCCCTACAGCGGCTATGGTTATACATACGTGTGGGAATGCAAAGGCCACAAAATCGGTTTTGCCGGATGCCGTGAGACGATCTATCGGCAAAATAAGCAAGTGATCGAGGATGATATTCGGCAGCTGCGCGAGCAGGGCTGCGAAGTGGTGATCTATAGCTGCCATTGGGGTACGGAATATGAGCCGACGCACAACAAGCTCCAGGAGGAAATGGCGGCCGTGGCCGCGGCTGCCGGGGCTGATCTTGTGGTTGGCAATCATCCGCATGTGGTGCAGGGCGTTTCTGAAGTCTCCGGGACACCGGTGCTGTGGAGTTTGGGCAACCTGATGTTCGGCGGCACGATTGACATGACGACATTTGACGCGGTTCTGATCCGTGCAGAACTGCTGTTTGAGAATGACGAGTACCGTGGGATCACACTGCGATATTTGCCGATCCTCACCAGCAGCGTGGCAGCGTCGGGCGTGAATGATTATCGTCCCGTGTTGGCTGAAGAGGAGGATGCCGAACGAATCTACGATGCCATTCAGGCAGATTCGACGCTGAATGTGCACGATCCCCTATGGTTCCCGCGATAAAGACAAAAGGAGAAAGTCATGGCACTTGAATGGAGAAAGGCTGAGAAGGATCAGCTGGATGCATTGGTTGAACTGCGTCTGCGCGTTCTTCGCGCCGCTAACCGACTTTCGCAGGATACCCCTATGCCTGAGATCGCAGCGGCCACGCGCAGTTATTATGACCAGGCCTTGCAGGACGCGTCGTGCGTGATTTTGCTGGTGCTCAATGATGGACAGATCATTAGTACCGGCAGCGTGTGCTTTTACCGGGTAATGCCCACCTGCGACGTGCCCAATGGTCAAAAGGCCTATATCATGAGCATGTACACGGAACCGGAATGGCGTCGCCAGGGGCTTGCGAGTGAGACGCTTCGCAGATTGATCGATGAGGCGCATCAGCGCGGCATCGACTGGATCACACTTGAAGCAACTGACGCCGGACGCCCCTTGTATGAATCGATGGGATTTATCCCGATGATGCACGAAATGGTTCTTCTATAAGAAAAAAGCAGCTGCCGCAATCATGCCGCAGCTGCTTTTACTATGTGTACATGCAACAAAGCTCCCTCTGCCGGGCCAGGGGAAGGGCCGCCTGGTTAACCGAGAATAGAGGAGATTTGGAGTTTTTCTTCGTGGGTGAGTGGAACGTGCTTCTGGATGGTGGCAACGTTCTGCTGAATCTGGGCCAGACGGCTGGCACCGGTGATGACAGAGGTCACGGCAGGGTTTTCGAGCACCCAGGCCAGTGCCAGCTGGGCCATGGTCTCGCCGCGGGCATGAGCGATGTCGTTCAGCTGACGAACCTTGTTCATCACATCATCGGTCAGATTGCGCGTGTTCAGGAACACGCATGCAGATGCAGCGCGCGAGTCGGCAGGCACACCGTTCAGATAACGATCGGTCAGCATGCCCTGCGCCAGGGGCGAGAACACCACGGAACCAATGCCCTTTTCCAGCAGAACATCGCACAGGCTCGGCTCGCCCTTCTCGATCCAGCGGTCCAGCATGTTGTAGCGCGGCTGGTGAACGGTCAGTTTCACGCCCATCTGGCTGAGCAGCTCATTCGCTTTCAGGGTCTGCTCTGCAGAATAATTGGAAACGCCCACGTACAGCGCCTTGCCCTGATGAACAATGTCTGCCAGCGCCTGCATGGTCTCCTCCAGGGGCGTCTCAGGGTCGGGGCGGTGATGATAGAAAATGTCGACGTAATCGACCTTCATGCGCTTCAGGCTCTGGTCCAGGCTCGCCATCAGATACTTGCGGCTGCCCCAGTCGCCGTAGGGGCCGTCCCACATGGTATAGCCGGCCTTCGTGGACAGGATCAGCTCGTCGCGGTAGGGTCGCAGATCACGCTCCATGACGCGGCCAAACGTCTCTTCAGCGCTGCCGGGTTCGGGACCGTAGTTGTTCGCCAGGTCAAAGTGCGTCACGCCCAGGTCGAACGCACCCAGCAGCATCTCACGAGCATTGTCGAACACATTCACAGAGCCGAAATTGTTCCACAACCCCAGCGAAACGCGGGGCAGCTTCAGGCCGCTCTTGCCGCAGCGGGCATATTCCATCGAGCTGCTGTAGCGCTCAGGATTTGCATTGTAAGCCATGTTGTCGTCCTCCACAATATTATTTGTAGATCAGGAATTCGCATTCCAAACGCCCGTTGTACAGGCGGCGCTTCTTGTCTGCACGTTTGCCGTAAGCACGCTCGAATGTGGGGTCGGATGAGATCGCGCACAGGCTCCAGCCGGGATGGCGTGCCTTCAGGCGCCGCATCTCGCCGTAGAGCTTTTCGCAGCTCTTGCGGTCGCTCAGGCGCTCGCCATAGGGTGGGTTGCACAGGAATACGCCCGGCTCGCCCTCCAATTGCAGCTCCTCGAGGCGCTGACAATGGACGCTGATGCGTCCGTCCAGGGCCGCCTGATGAATGTGCCTGCGGGCCAGCTCCAGTGCATTCGGATCGCTGTCGGAGCCGGTGATCAGGCCGATACGTTCCGGGTCATAGTCGGCTTGAACCTGCGCACGCATGGCGGCGGCAGCCTGACGCGGGAAAAACGGATAGTCCTCGCAGGCAAAGCGGCGCGTCATTCCCGGTGCACGATGGCTTTCGCGGAATGCTGCCTCGATCAGCAGCGTGCCCGTGCCGCAGCAAGGATCATGCAGCCGCATGCCTGGACGCCAGACGGACAGTTCCACCAGCGCAGCCGCCAGTGTTTCGCGCAGCGGCGCCTCGCCGTTCCAGGTGCGGTAGCCGCGCCGGTTCAGCGCCTCGCCGGAAAGATCCAGCGTAATCCGCGCGATATCCGTATGCAGGCTGACCTCGATGGGGAAGGCGACGCCGGTTTCCGGGAAACGGTCATAGCGTGTGTGCTTACGCAGACGCTCAATGATGGATTTCTTGGTGATGGCCTGGCAGTCGCGGATGCTCATCAACTGACTGCGGGCGCACTTGCCGGATACGTTGATCCTGGCGTCCTGAGGCAAAAGCGTCTCCCACTCAATGGAACCGACCAGCTGGAACAGGTCCTCAAAGCTGCGGCATTCGCGCTCGGCCAGGACGATCAGCACACGGTCCGCACAACGCAGACGCAGATTGCACAGGAATGCGTCCTCCAGCGAGCCGACGAAGCGCGCACCGCCAATCTCGCCCTTCACATCGGCCATGCCAAGGCGACGGAGTTCAGCAGCCACCACGCCCTCCAAACCAAAGGCGGCAGTGGCAAAAAAGGTCATTTGAGAAAAATTCATCCAATCAGCACTCCTTGGTGATGTCATGAATATGATACGGTTTTCTGACGGGATTGTAAAGGGGCAAATGAAAAGAATCGTAGAAGAAAATGAACAAACATGACAAAACCGCCTCCCATTGATCGGGGAGGCGGCCAAATCACATTTCGTAGGTTGACAGGATCGTCTGCGCGACGGCTGCCTTGGTCTGCCGGGTATCCATGGCTTGCTTTTCGATATAGCGGTGAGCCTGATCCTCGGACATGTTCAGGTATTGGATCAGTACGCACTTGGCGCGATCGACCAGCCGCAGCTCCGATAGCTTCTTTTGCAGCTTCTCGTTTTCATGCTGCATGGCAAGCAAACGACTTCGGGAGGCCTTGGCAAAGCGCAGCGCCTGGTCAAACATGGCGCGAACGACGGGCTTGGCGATCTCCAGCACACCGCATTGTTCCACGCGCACTGCGACGGTTTCGGCCAACTCGGCCTTCACCAACAGCAGGATGCCCGCTGTGGTTGATGCGGCCAGCTCCATGGCGATATCCAAGCCGCTCTCGTCGCTCAGCGGCGTGTTGATCACAATCAGCGAATAGTCGGTCTGACTCGCCTCGCGCCGTGCCTCAATACCGCTTTGACAGACCTTCACGCAGGCGGATATATCCGGTGGGATCAATGCCTGAAGCAGCGCACGGCTCTTCTCGGTGCTGCCCACCAGAAGGACACTGTCCTGCAACATGGCTCTTCCTCCTGTTCTGTAATATCGTTGGAAGCGACGTCAGATGGTGCGAAGATGCTGCTCGAAAACTGCGCGGGCGTTTTCGGCGCTGCGCTGGGCAGTGTGCTTCTTTTCAACCAGGTACTTGGTCAGCATATCCTCGGGCAGGATGGCGCGAACGAAATCACTATTCTCGGCCAGCTCGATGGCTTCGTCCAGGGAGGCAGGCAGAGAACCAGCCTCAGCCAGCGGCTCCTGGAGGGGCAACTCGTTCTCACGGCCATCCATCGCCGCCGCAATCATCTGCGCAAACGCCAGATAGGGACTGCAGGCCGGGTCGGGTGAGCGAAGCTCCATGCGGCCGCTGCCGGGGCTGGCAGCGGGAATGCGGATCAGCTGGCTGCGGTTGCCGAAGCTCCAGTTGATGCGGCTGGGTGCCTCGCAGCGGCCCAGACGCTGATAACTTGAGGGGATCGGGTTCAGGAACAGCGAGATCTCGCGGATGTGGCGCAGGATACCTGCCATCGCGTGCTGTGCCTCCAGTGTCAGCATGCCGTCTGCCAACTCAAACAGTTCGATTTCCTGCTTTTGAATGGACAAGTTTACATGCATGCCGTTGCCGCTCTCGTTGGGCAGGGGCTTGGGCATGAAGGAGGCGCTGAGGCCATAAATGGACGCAATGGTCCGCACGGCGCTCTTGAAGGCCATGGCATTGTCGGCAGCGGTCAGCGGACCCGCGTGGCGGAAGTCGATCTCGTTCTGGCCGGGACCCTGCTCGTGATGGGAGGCCTCGGGCTGAATGTGCATGGCCTCCAGCGTCAGGCAGATCTCGCGGCGAATGTTCTCGCCCTTGTCGAGGGGCGAAACGTCCATGTAGTCTGCGTAATCCTGGGGCGTCATGGTCATCTCGCCGTTTTCATCGGCCTTGAAAAGATAGAACTCATATTCTGTGCCGATGCGGAAGAAATAGCCCAGAGAACGCGCCTTCTCCACCTGACGGCGGAGGATGGTGCGGCTGTAGCCGTCAAACAGCTTGCCATCGGGCGTGTAGCACTCGCACATCATGCGTGCCACGCGGCCCGTCTGCGGACGCCAGGGGAGAACGGTCAGCGTGTTCGGGTCCGGCTTGAGGAAAAGCTCACTGTGCGTAATATCGTAGAAGCCTTTCACCGCAGACGCGTCAAAGGAGATCCCCGTGCTGAACGCACGGCCCAGCTCCGTGGGCATGATGGAAATGTTCTTCAGACCGCCAAACAGGTCGATAAAGGCAAGGCGAATGAACTTGACGTCATTCTCCTGGACAAACTCCACGACTTCCTGCTCTGTCATGGTGTGCCTCCTTGTAGTGCATAATCATGCGTTAATTGTTGGCGTACAACTTTTTGAAGGGGTTGTTGGTGCTGGGTTCCAGCACCATATAGCGATCAGCCAGCAGTGCGCCAGCGTCCATATTGAACGCCTTTGCAAATTTCTCCACGAAGGGCGTGATCTCCTTCATATCCTCCTCGGTTGCGACGCGAGTACCGACAGAATCGGGCAGATCGAAGGGCATGTCGGCGGTGGTGCGGAGGTAGATCTTGCCGCCGTGCATGCCAGCGGCGCAGAAACGGCCCACGGGCGCGCGGCCCTTGGTGTTCAGACCCAGTACGACGATGTAACCGCCTGCCTGATATTCGCCCAGGAAGCTGCCGCTCTCGCCGCCGACCACCAGCACCGGGACCTGATTCTGATAGGCCTTCATGTGGATACCGGCGCGGTAGCCGACATTGCCCTGGATCAGGATGGTACCGCCACGCATGGCATAGCCTGTGGCGTCGCCGGAGTTGCCGTGGATGATCAGTTCACCGGCGTTCATGGTGTCGCCGGTGGCGTCCTGCGCATTGCCGAACACCTCGACGCGGCAGTCGTTCAGATAAGCGCACAAGGCGTTGCCGGGAATGCCGTGGATGGAGATCTCTTTTCCGGACAGGCCGCTGCCGATATAGCGCTGGCCCATGCAGTCCTCGATCTCGATCACCTTGTCGGAGCTGGCGCGGACCTCAGCGTTCAGCTCCTGAAAATGCTTCGTTCCTGCAAAGATCTTCACAGCCTCGAACCTCCCATCCTGATTTGACGGTCACGCTTGGAGAAGGCCATCATCTGCGGCTTGTCCAGCATCAGCTCAAAGTCGATGGTGTCCAGCGGGGTCTTTTCGCGGATCAGCGCGGTGTAAATACCGGCGCGCTCCACATCGCCCACCATAATGTAGCCCATCAGGCGATTGTCCTTGGTGCAAAGACGCTTGTAGCCGTCCTTGCTGCGGATGATGTGATCCTCGCCGGTCATGGTACCTGCGGTGATCATGTGCAGGCCGAACATGCCCATGGCGTTCAGGGGCAGGCTGTTGAAATAGGTGGGCTTGCCGCCAGCCATCACGGTGCCGCAGACCTCGCCCTGCATGGAAGCGTTGGGCAGCAAGGCCAGAACACGCTTGGTATCGGTAGTAATGTCATAGGAAACCGCGCAGTCGCCGGCTGCAAACACGCCGGGGATCGCAGTCTCACCATTCTCATCGGTAGGAATGCCGCGGCCGGCGTCCAGACCCATCGAAACGGCCAGGTCGGTGGCCGGACGCACGCCGACAGCCATTACCAGCACGTCAAAGGGGACCTTTGCGCCGCTCTTCATGGTCGCCATGCCGGGCTCGAAGGCCACGGCACTGTCGCCCAGCAGGAAGGAAACATCCTGCGCTTCGATGTGCTTCTGCACCATCGCAGCGGCTTCCTTGTCCAGGATGGAGGGCAGAATCTGATCTGCCATATCAGCAACAGTCACGCTGCCGCACAGATGGCGGATACCCTCCAGGCATTTCAAGCCGATCAGACCAGCGCCGATGATCAGCACGCGGCTGTCAGGTGTCAGCACCGCCTTCAAATTACGGGCGTCCTCCAGAGTCATGAAGCTGTGGTAGGGAACGCTGTCCAGGCCTTCGATCGGGGGCACAAAGGGCTTGGCACCGGTGGCCAGCAGCAGCTTGTCATAAGGCGTTACACTGCCATCGGAGGCGGTCACGGTCTTTGCATCCTTGTCGATGGAGGTGACCATCACGCCCTTGCGGAAATCGACCGCGTTCTTTTCGTAGAAATCAGCGGGCTTGTACTGCATGCGCACCTCGTCCGTGCGGCCCAACAGCAGGTAGGAGATCAGCGGACGGGAGTAGGTAAACTCGTCCTCCTTGGAGAAAAGGGTGATAGACCCTTCCTTGTCGATTTTGCGAATGGCTTCCGCCGCGTTCACGGCGGCAGGACCATTGCCAACGATCACATACTTCATCGCGCTCACCTCTCTTCAAAGACGATGGCTTGGTTCGGGCAGCCCTTCACGCAAGCCGGTTCGCCGCTGGCATTCTTGGTGCAAAGCTCGCACTTCTGCATCACCGTACCGTCCTCGCCAGGCATGATCGCGCCGTAGGGGCAGGAGAGGATGCAGGTGTAGCAGCCCACGCACTTGTCCTGATTGATTTCGATGACGCCATTCTTCATCGACAGCGCACCGGTGATGCAGGACTTGACGCACAGGGGATTGGTGCAGTGACGGCAGCTGACAGCAAATTGCACACCGCTGTTGCCGCCCTCAATATGGATACGGGGATGGATGCGCACGTTTTTCAGCGCCTTGACCATGTCGGACTTGCCGGAGTTGGCAAACGCGCAGTAATACTCGCAGAGGTGGCAGCCCAGACACCATTTCTCATTCACATAAATCCGTTTCATGTCCGTCACTCTCCCGCGTGCTTGATGCCAAGGATCTCAAGCTCTTTTTCGTTCAGTCCGACGCCGCGTAGCATCAGACGGTTGCCGCGCATGGCCTCGATGGAGTTGATGCCCATGCCGCCCATCATTTCCTTGATCTCGTTGTTCCAGGCGCTGACCAGATTGATCAGGCGCTGATAGCCGATATCGGGGTTCAGACGCTGGGTCAGCTCAGGAATCTGAGTGGCAATGCCCCAGTTGCAGCGGCCGGTCTGGCAGCTGCGGCACAGATGGCAGCCAAGGGCCATCAGTGCGCCGGTGGCAATATACACCGCGTCGGCGCCCAGGCAGATGGCCTTGACCACGTCGGCGCTGGAACGGATGGAGCCGCCCACCACCAGGGATACGCGGTTGCGGATGCCCTCCTGACGCAGACGGGTATCGCAGGCCGCCAGCGCCAGCTCGATCGGGATACCGACATTGTCGCGGATGCGGGTCGGCGCAGCACCGGTGCCGCCGCGATAGCCATCAATGGCGATAATGTCGGCGCCGGAACGGGCAATGCCGCTGGCAATGGCCGCAACATTGTGTACTGCAGCGATCTTGACAATGACCGGCTTGGTGTAGGCGGTGGCTTCTTTCAGCGAGTAGACCAGCTGACGCAGGTCCTCAATGGAATAGATGTCATGATGCGGTGCGGGGGAAATCGCGTCAGAACCTTCAGGGATCATGCGGGTACGGGCAATGTCACCGACGATTTTGCGGCCGGGCAGATGGCCGCCGATGCCGGGTTTGGCACCCTGGCCCATCTTGATCTCGATAGCAGCACCCGCATTCAGATAATCCGCATGCACGCCGAAGCGGCCAGACGCGACCTGAACGATGGTGTTGTCGCCATACTTGTAGAAGTCCTTGTGCAGACCGCCCTCACCGGTGTTGTAGAAGGTTCCCAGGGCCTGCGCGGCACGGGCCAGGCTCTCATGTGCGTTGTAGCTGATGGAGCCATAGGACATGGCGGAGAACATGATCGGAACCTCCAGCTTCAGCTGCGGAGGCGTATCGTCGATCAGCTTGCCGTATTTGTCGCGCTTGATGCCATCGGGACGGGAGCCCAGATAAACACGGGTCTCCATGGGCTCGCGCAGCGGGTCAATGGAGGGATTCGTAACCTGGGACGCATTGATCAGCAGCTTGTCCCAATAAACAGGGTGGGGCTGTGGATTGCCCATGGCGCCCAGGATCACGCCGCCGGACGCGGCCTGACGGTAGATCTCGCTCATGGCGTCGCTGGTCCAGTTGACGTTGGACTTGAAGGTGTTGTCGGTCTTGACGACTTTGAGGGCACGGGTGGGGCAGAGCGTGACGCAGCGCTGGCAGTTGACGCAGGCGCTCTCGTCGGAGATCATGATGCCAAGCTCCTCATCATACTGGTGAACCTTGTTGGCACATTGGCGCTCACAGACGCGGCAAGTGATGCAGCGGTCCTGGTTGCGCACAATCTCATAGGAGGGATAGAAGAAATCGACAGCCATCAGGCTTTACCTCCTTCCATCGTGAAGATCACGGGCTGGCCGCCCTTGGGGGACCAGACATTCTGAATATCGGGGGCAATGCGGCGGATGGCGCATTCCTCGCTGGCCACATAGGCCACGTCGCGGGTTTCGGCCACCACCATGGAACGAAGCTTCAGTCGGTCATTGAGGGCCATCATGCCGCCGTTGAAGCCGACCAGGATGGAAAACGGACCATTGATGAGCATTGAGGAGAAGCGGCGGCGAAGCAGCATCATGCGGTCGCGTTCTTCGCCCTCCATGTGCTCGATGGTGGACCAGAAGGGCGCAGCAATCACGTTCGCGGCCTCGGTCCAGGACAGCTCCTGGCGGTTGACCAGGTAGTCCAGCATGTAGGCGATAACCTCGGTATCGGTCTGCAAGGTGCAGGCATAACCGTACATCTCCATGCAGCGGCGGTTCGCGTCATAGGACGAGATCTCGCCGTTGTGAACGACGCTCACGTCCAGCAGCGTGAAGGGATGTGCACCGCCCCACCAGCCGGGGGTATTGGTCGGATAACGGCCATGCGCGGTCCAGCAGGTGGCTTCGTACTCGTCCAGGCGGAAGTAGCGGCCCATGTCCTCCGGGAAGCCAACGCCCTTGAATACACCCATGTTCTTGCCGCTGGAGAAGATGTATGCGCCCTTGATGTGGCTGTTCACGTCCAGCACGTGCTTGGCTGTGAACTCGTCCGCAGTCATGGCTTCCTCCTGGCAACGCCATTCCTTGGGCACCACAAAATAACGCCAGATGATCGGCGCGTCGCTGACTTCGCGCATCTTGCGCACGGGCATCACGCTCATCGACACGATGTTGAAGAAGCGCTTCAGATAGCTTTCGCAGTCGTCGCGCACATGCTCGTTGTCGTAGAACAGATGGAATGCGTAGCAATCGGCGAAATCGGGATAAATGCCATAGCCGGCAAAGCCGCCGCCCAGGCCGTTAGAACGGTCATGCATGGGCTCCATGGCCCGGATGATCGTCTCGCCGCTGATCCTGCCGCCGCGCTTGTGGAAGATACCGGCGATGGCGCAGCCGGACGGAATGCGGATCTCGCCCTCCATTGGACGACGATCCATGCGGAAAAGGCTGTTTTCTCTCTCTTGAATGGATTGCATTTTTGATGCCTCCTTCATGCAAAAAGGCGTTCATTCCGTCTGTGCTGCCAGGTAGGCGAAAACACACCGGAATGAACGCCGTTGTTCACTCTTGCGGGTCTATTATACTCAATGCAGGGGAGTTTCGTCAAGAGATTTTGCTGTACTTTCCATGCACTAATTGCATTTTTTCAAGATTCCTGGTCAGATTTCGGAGATTCTCGGCAGAATCACGTTTGGATCATGTAGCGCCAGCGCCCGAATGGCTGCGGCCACGCCATCCTGCGCATGATGCAGCGTCTCATATCTCGCGGCAGCCTTCACTACAGCGTTGGCGTTGCCCATGGCGACGCCGTATCCGGCGGCTTGAATCATGGGAAGATCGTTGTCGCTGTCGCCCAGCGCCATCACCTGACTCATGGGGATGCCCAAATGTGCTGCAAGCGTGGTCAAGGCAGTGCCCTTGGTGATACCGACGCGGTTCAGCTCAATGTTGGTCGCGCCGCTGGCCGTGATCTCGATGTCGGGGCAATTGGCACGAACCAGGTCACGAATCTTGTTCAGCTTCGAAGGATCTCCGGAGTGATCGATAATCACGATCTTGTTGCAGCCGCGTCGGATCAGACGATCACCGGCAGCTTGGCCAAAGCGCAGCGCCTGTCGGCCGCCGTTCCGGCGCAGGTGACTGCCCCAGTGCTCCAGGTCCTCTGGGGGCTGAATCCAGCTGATCGCCAGCTCGTCCCAACGAAAAATCGCATGCATCAGCCCGGATTCCAACGCCAATTGATGAATGTACAGCGCCGACTCCGTAGGCATGAAATGATTCTCAATAGGCTTGCCAAAAGGACCGTCAAGCAGACAATTGCCGTTTAGCGAAATCACATGAAAGGGCAGCCCGACGTCCTTAGCCCAAAAACTGATGTCGTCGGGCAGACGCCCGGACGCAAGTGCGATCTCGATCCCGGCATCCACCGCGCTCCGCAACGCAGCCATGTTGGCGGGAGAAATGCGGCGGTTGGTCAGCAGCGTGCCATCCATATCCATGGCAATGAGCTTGACAGGTTTCATGAGCACCTCGCTTGATTTTGATCAGAATGGGCAATCGATCCTGAATGTTCGACCGTCCAGCTGCGGCAGAGCGCCGCCGGTTTGCAGCGTCAATGACGCGGCGCAGAGCATTAGTGCCCTGGGCATGGTGAGCACGGTTAAAGGCGCGGTCGCCGTATACGTCGTCGCCCATCAGCGGGTGTCCCAGCGCGGCCATGTGCGCACGGATTTGATGGGTGCGTCCCGTCACCAGATGGACCAGCAGGCGGCTTGTCGCCACATCGGAGGAGATTGTTTCGTACTCCGTAATGATCGGGCGTGCGCCCCTGGCGTCGTGATCCAGAATGGTCACGCGGGCAGCATTGGCGTCCTTCAAAAGAAACGCGCGGCAGGTGGCCGTCGGCGGCTTCATCACGCCCTTGACCAGGCAGATATACCGCTTGTCCATCGTGCGGTCGCGGAATGCGCGCAGCAGAATATCGGCTGCCCGCTGATTCTTGGCAAAGAGCGTCAGTCCGCAGGTCTGGTTGTCCAGGCGATGGCAGGCGACAGGCATGAACGTCGCGTCAGGCGCCTTGGCACGCACATGACGCGCGGCCAGTTCAGTCAGAGATACGCCGCCGCGCTCATCGGGCTCCACACTCACGCCGGCACGCTTGTTGATGAGCAGTACATCATCGTCCTCATACACCACAGAGATCGCCTCAGCCTTCTGCTCCATGCAGTAGACCATGACTGTCTGACCGGTCGCGACACGGACGTCGGGTTTCACGCGCTTGCCGTCCAGCTTCACATCGCGATGCTCAAAGCAGGCGCGGAGTACCTGCGGCGTCAGTTCCGGCAAAAAACGGCGGATGAAGGCGTCAATGCGCTGTCCATCCGCCGAAGAATCTACAACCAATTGATAGCAGGCCATTATTGCACCATCCCAGTAGGAATGCGCCCCCAGCAGGCGACCTGACCCTTTAGCAGACGCAGGCTGTCGAGCATGGAGCGGGTTGGCTGGACGTCCAGCAGAGAGGAGAGTACATCGGCCATTTCTTCCAGGCTCACGCCTTGCTTGGCCAGCATGAACAGGTCCTCCGCCGCCATTTGCGGCTGATAGTCAGGTCGAACCGAGTCACTGATCTGGCCCAGCAGCTGATTGGCGGCGATCCATTCGCCCTCGTCGAACAGATCGGCAAGCAGCATGTCTGATGATTCCAGCTCAAAATCAATGTCTTTGCGGATCGACAGGCAGGGGAGCAGCTGCTCCGGGTCGGTCAGACCGGGATGGAGCAAAATCATGTCCCCGTGATCATCGAAGGTGTAATCGAACGCAGTCCGCAGAAAACGCATCGCCAGCTGCGTGTTTTCGGCATAAGTGCCGACAAGCACATCTGTCTGAAGATGCGAGAGGGCCGGTGCATAATGCAGCGCACCCTCGCGGTACAAAAGGCCGAACACCGTGCGGTGCAGATCGAACAGGTGAGCCACGATCTCCTGATGCGCTTTGGATGAAACGATCAGCGTCAGCGGCGTGATTAACTCCTGCGGCAGTACGATGAAGAGACGGTCGTCATCCTCGTATCGCAGCGTG
>R21__coassemble_754_pt1 | contig 25225 bp, 19 predicted proteins | sample R21__metabat2_low_PE_059 | metagenome-assembled genome bin R21
ATCCAGAGCTGGGGCGACGCTGTGCAGGCGCAGACGGCCTTGACCGTTGAAGGCGGTCTGCTGACCCTGACGACCGGCGGCGGCAGCGAGGCGGCACCGATGAAAACAGGCGACGATATGTGGGGCTTCGGCGGCAATCGTAGTGGCTTCGATGGCTGGCGCGGCGGAAAGTTTGGATTTAACCCGAACGGAAAACCCGACGACCGCCGCGGCAAGGAGGAGCGCCCGGACATGAGCGCCATGCAGCTTGGTGACATGACGCCGCCGGAAGGTATGCCGCAAGCGCCGGAGGGAATGGAAAATATGACGCCGCCTGCTGCCTCAGAGGCGGGCGGGGATGATGACAGCGCGGGAGAAGCCGATGGCGTGAGCCGGAAGGGCCTGAAAAGTGCAGGCATCGTGACGGTGAGCGGCGGCGAGATCCGGATCGACAGCGAGGACGACGCCATTCATGCCGAAAACGTGACGATCACTGGCGGCAGCATAACGGCGGCCACTGGTGACGACGGCATTCATGCGGATAAGGTGCTGACCATCGAGCGCGGTGAACTGACCATTACCAAATCCTATGAGGGCTTGGAGGCGGCGATGATCGAGATCAGCGGCGGTGACATCACGGTGATGGCAGATGACGACGGCATCAATGCCAGCGATGGCACGAGCGAACCGTTTGGCGGTCGGGGCGGCTGGGGAATGCCGAACAATGCTTCGGACACCGAGCTGCCGCTGCTGCACATCACCGGCGGTCATGTGTATGTGAATGCCGACGGCGACGGCCTGGATTCCAACGGCGATCTGCTGGTGGAGGGCGGCTGCGTCGTGGTGGACGGACCGTCCAACTCTGCCAACGGTGCGCTGGACTCCGGCGCGGAAAGCGGCGGCGCCTGCATTGTCAATGGCGGCACCGTGCTGGCCATCGGCGCGGCAGGCATGGCAGAAACCTTCGGGAAGGACTCTGCGCAAAGCTATCTGAGCTGCAATATCAATATTGCGGCTGGCGCGGAACTTGTGGTCACGGCTGCGGACGGAACCGAGCTGATCCGTCACACGGCGGCCAAAACGGCGAACTTTGTGGTTTTCAGCTGTGACACGCTGACGGACGGCGACGTGGTGACGGTCAGCGTGAATGGTGCGGACAGCCAGGTCACTGTGCAGCGTACGGAGTTCAGCGGCGGCTTTGGCGGCCGGGGCTTCGGCAGATGGTGAAATGGATAGGGAACGGAAGCAGTCGAGCCTGACTTCATGATGACATGACAGCAGCGCACGGCTGATGTCGTTCAGGGAGGAACGATCAACAAAGCAGCTATTTGAAAAATGGGAAAAATGCCTGCTGTAAACCGCTCTGAAAAATGATTTTCAAGCAGACAACAGGCATTTTATATTTACCGTGCTGACGGTCTGATGCCGAGGATTCCACCTGGATCGTCGGCGTTTTCATATATGAATGATCACTTGAATTGCGGTTTCAACCCCGCAAGCCGTCAAAACGCTGCTTATTTCTGCACTTCTTCAATCAGTTCAAGCACGCGTTCAGTGCCGTTCGCAGGGGGCGCGGCCTTGACGGCGGCGACCAGGGAGTCGCGGGCGGACCAGGTGGCGTTGATGGCAGCAGTCAGGGAATCAGGCGTCATGTTCTCCTGAAGGAGGACACGGCACAGACCGCGCTTTTCCATGCTCTTCGCGTTCAGGATCTGGTCGCCGCGGCTGGCGCCCTTCGGATAGGGCACCAAAAGCAGGGGCTTGGCCAGTGCCTGGAACTCCATCAGCGCATTGCTGCCTGCGCGGCTCAGGACCATGTCGGCGGCAGCCAGCACGTCGGGCAGTTCCGCATCCAGGAACTCGATCTGCGTATAGCCGGGTGTATCCTTCAGTGCGGCGTCCAGATTGCCCTTGCCGCACAGGTGCGCCACGTCAAACGTCTGCGTCAGCTGCGGCAGCGCCTCGCGCAGCGCCTTGTTCACCGCCTGTGCGCCGGAGGAACCGCCCATCATCAGGAGGATCGGCTTCGCGCCGTCAAAGTGCAGCAGTGACAGCCCCTTCGCGCGGCTGCCGCTGAACAGGTCGGGACGCAGGGGCGTACCCACCGTCTCAGCCTTCGCGCCCAACGCCTCCGCACATTCGGGGAAGGTCGTCACGATCTTTTTCGCAAACGGCTTGCACAGCTTGTTTGCCAGGCCCGGCGTCAGGTCGCTCTCATGGCACAATACCGGCACGCCATGCACCCATCCGCCGAACACTACCGGCACCGCCACAAAGCCGCCCTTGCTGAACACCACGTCGGGCTTGATCTTTCCGATCAGGTGCGCCGACTGGAACATGCCTGCCAGCACGCGGAACGGATCGGTGAAGTTCTTCCAGTCAAAATAGCGGCGTAGCTTGCCCGTCTTGACCGCATGGTACGTGATGCCGGGAATGGAACGGATCTTGTCCGCCTCCATGCCCTTTTCCGTGCCGATGTAATGGATCTCGTATCCCGCTTCCTTCAGGCGTGGGATCAGCGCCATATGGGGCGTAACATGGCCCAGCGTGCCGCCGCCCGTCAATACGATTTTCTTGCCCATGCATATTCCCTTCTTATCGCTCGATCTGGGATGACTTATGCGTTTCCAGTCGTTTCTATGATAGTCCATGCGGCAGAAGATGTCAAGTGACGCCCAATTTGTCGTCAAAATCAGGCAAAAGAGGATTCCACCGCTGCTTGTCGAATAAAATAGGGTTATCAGGTGATGATACAAGGATAAGGAGCTGACATTATGCGCGATATGGTCGTGGTGATCAACCTGGACGAGCGTTCAAGTCGTTCGATGGCCCAGAAGCTGCGCGCTGAGCATTTCTACTGCAAGGTGCTGCCGGCGGACGTTTCCGCGGAGGAAATCACGCGTCATGAGCCGCTGGGCATTCTGCTTGCCGGCGGCGCGTCGGGCGAAGCCAGCGACTTTCCGGCCCTGCCGGACGTGCTGGCGCTGAACCTGCCCATGCTGGCCATGGGAGACGCCGCGCTGGCGCTGTGCATCGCCATGGGCGGTTCGCTGAGCGAAGCGGCGGCGGAAAGCGGCGTCATCCAGGTCCGCTATAACGAGGGCGGCGCACTGCTGCGCGAGGTGTATGACGCGGAACGCTATCTGCCCGCGTGCCGGTTCATGGCGCCGACGGCTGCTATGATGACCCTGGCGCTGGCCGACGGCGGCATTCTGGGCTTCCGCGCTGCGGACCGCGCCCTGTACGGCCTGGCCTTCCCGCTGGAACGCAATGATCCCGACGGCGTTCAGCTGCTGATCAATTTCTGCCAGGATATCTGCGGCTGCACCCCTTGGTGGAGCGACAGCGCATTCATTGAGCGCGCGGTCCAGGAACTGGACCGTAATTCCGATGGCGGCGACGCGCTGTGCGCCATCTCCGGCGGCGTGGACAGCGGTGTTAGCGCCATGCTGGGATATAAGGCGCTCGGCAGTCGGCTGCATTGTTTATTTATTGATACGGGCCTGCTGCGCAAGGGCGAAGGCGAACAGGTCCTCTCCGTTTTCCGGGACCAGCTGGGCCTGGACGTCAAATGCATCCATGCAGAGGAGGAGTTCCTCTCCATTCTGCGCGGCGTGACCAATCCGGTCGAGAAGGAACGCATTGTTTTTGCGCAGCTCCGCGCGATCACCCGCCGCGAGGTGGCGCAGATTCCCGGTATCCGTCTGATCCTCCAGGGCACCAACTATTCCGACACATTGGACAGCGAGCCGCCGCTGCAATTGGAGAACCAGGGCGCTCATATCCGCATTGCCGAGCCGGTGCGGGAACTGTTCAAGGAGGAGATCCGGCACGTGGGCGAGGAGCTGGAAATGCCGGACGCCATCTGCCGGCGTCAGCCCTTCCCCGGAAGCGGCCTGGCGCTGCGCATCATGGCGGAGGTGACGGCTGAAAAGCTGGCGCTGCTGCGCGAAGCGGATGCGATCTTCCGCGATGAGCTGGAAAAGGCCGGTCAGCAGAAGCGGCTGTGGCAGTATTACGCGACCCTGTCCGACAACAATATTCCCGGCGACGAGGGCTATCTCATTGGTCTGCGTGCCGTGCAGGCCATCGATGGCGACACCGCCGTGGCCGCGCGTTTGCCCGCTGACCTATTGGAGCGCGTGACCGAGCGAATCCTGGCCAATGTTCCCGGAATCTATCGTGTGTTCTATGATCTGACGCCCAGCCGCAGCTACGCCAAGCGCGGGCAGCAGTAAGTTCATCCCAACAAAAGCATTTGGAGGCCGCTTATGCCGACGATTTCTGCCAATGATCCCTGCGTTTCCTGCTCCGGTCGCATTGCCCGCCAGGAAAACGGCGTACATTTCTATTGGGCCGCCAGCTCCGCGACCGTGCATTTCACGGGAACCGAGCTGTCTGCAACCGTCAGCTGCAACAGCATCTGGGGCAGCAATGCCTTGGGGCTGGTGGTCGATGGGCGCTTGTCGAAGGTGCCGGTCCAGAAGGAGAACAATGGCAAGTCCATGACCTTCCTGCTGGCCAATGGCCTGGAGGCCGACCGCGAGCACACCGCCATCCTCTACAAGCGCCTGGACAGCAGCTATGATTATGTGGTGGAAGCCTTCACCTGTGACGGCGACTTCCTCCCTGCGCCGCCCAAGCCGGACCTGCGTCTTGAGTTCTACGGCGACAGTGTGACCTCCGGCGCATGCATCGAGTGTGTGGATTATGTAGGCCATCCCGATCCCTGCTCCAATGATTCCAGCTATGACAACAGCTGGTTCGGCTATGCCTGGCAGACCGCCCGGGCGCTGAACGCGGACGTCCACACCATCTCCCAGGGCGGCATCGCCGTCTTTAACGGTACCGGCTATTTCCACATGCCCGAAACCATTGGCATGGAGGATAGCTGGGACAAGCTGTGCTATTTCCCCGAGGGCGGCGAAATAACGGAGTGGGATTTCTCAAGATACATACCGGACATCGTGGTCTTTGCCCTGGGCCAGAACGATCATCATGACGCCGTGAACAACACGGATGACCTGACTGTGGCCGGTCCCGATTATCGCGCCAAATGGCAGAATGGCTACAAGCAGATGGTCCGCAGTCTGGCAGCGAAGTATCCCGCCTGCACCAAATATGTCTTTATGACCACGGTCCTGATGCACGATAAGTGCTGGGATGACGCCATCGGAGAGATCGTCCGTGACCTGCAGGCAGAGGGTCTGCAAGCCGCCCAGTATCTGTTCCGCCGCAACGGCGCCGCGACGCCCGGACATCCCCGCATCCCGGAGCACACCGAGATGGCAGAGGAGCTGACCGCATATATCCGTACCCTGCTTTGATGTAATGAAAACACCGCCGAAGAAAGAGGATTTGGAACCCGATTGGGCGCCAAATCCTCTTTCTTTTGAGTAAACCCATAGCGCAGACAAGGGATAAACCCACGCAGGGGCATTTTACCTGCCGATCACTGCACTGGTGGTTCTATCGGCAATTCTCAACGAAAATGCTGCCCAAACCGTTCATGCTGCACTTCCTTTGATGAGAACTCGTTTTCTTGCGGGGGCGGCAGTGCATCCGGGACGTGTACGAAGGAATTGACACATCTATCATACTGTGATAAAATGTATAGTGGTATATAAGGAGGAATCTGCCATGATGAAGGCGTGGTTGCGGGCGGCGGCGCTCGTGATGATGATGGCGATCGTATGCGCGTGTGCGGCGGCGGAAGGTGAGATCCGCGGCTATAGCGCAAAAGAAGGATATGTGTATGTGACGCTGGGACGGTATCCGCAGACCATCGACGGCGGAGAACCGGAGAAGATGTCCTGGAAATGGTCGCGCAACAAGATCAAGAATGCGTCCGATGTGGACGTCCACATTGACCCGATCCTGTGGCGCGTGCTGACCGTTGACGAAGAGAAGGCTTATCTTTGCAGCGAGTATGTGCTGTTTGCCACGCCCATGCACACCAATGTGACGGAATACAAGAAGTTTGGCGGCGATTTTGCCCAGACGCAGCTCTGCGCTTATCTCAACAACGAGTTTGCCTCCGAGGCGTTCACAGGCGACGAACTGGAGCTGCTGATCCCCTGCGGTGATTACGGCAAGGTGTTTCTGCTGGACTCCACCGACGTCAAGGACAAGTCCATCGGCATGGGCAACGGCGCCATGAAGGCCTGGGGTACCGAGTATGCCATCCGTGTCACCGGTTCCTTTGTCTACCAGACCAGCATGGGCTCCAGCAGCCCCTACTGGGTTCGCAATCCTTCCACCAGCGATGGCCGCCATGCCCGCTGCACCAAGCAGGACGGCTCCCTCGGCCATCTGATCGCTGACCGCGACAATGAGAGCGCCCGCCCGGTCGTTTATCTGGACATGAGCGCATATCGCATTGCCGGCGGTTCCGGCACCAAGACAGACCCTTATCAGATCGTGAAGAAAGAGGCGGAATAAGCCAATGAGAAAGTGGATCATCGGCTTGCTGGCAGCGTTGCTTGTGCTGTGCTGTTCCAGCGCAGCCCTGGCGGCCGAGGCGGTGAACATTGCCAACGAGTGTACCTGGAAGCTCTGCGGCACCAAGTACAAGTACACCAAGATGACCGACGGCAAGTTTACCACGAACTGGGCCAGCAACAAGGTCAAGAATCCCTTTGTGCAGATCACGGCCCCTGCGGGCACGCCGATCTATGGCCTGTATATCTGCTTTGCCACGATGCCGGACAATTATGAGATCCAGGTGGAAAAGCATGGCGAGTGGGTGACCTATGCCGAGGGCGACACCCGCTTCTATCATATGTATTACAACATTCCCGAAGGTGTGGATAAGGTCCGTCTGTATGTCAATCAGGACAAGTTTGCCCTGACCATCAACGAGCTGTTCGTCCTCTCCAGCGGCGACAAGCCCGACTGGGTGCAGACCTGGGAGGAGACGCCCGAAAAGGCGGACATCATGTTCCTGATGGCGCATCCGGATGACGACCTGATCTTCCTGGGCGGCGCGATCCCCACCTATGCGGTGGAGCAGCAGCGTGAGGTGGTCTGCGCTTACCTCAGCTTCTCCAACACCACCCGCCGCAGCGAGCTGCTCAACGCGCTGTGGTCCATGGGCGTTCGCAAGTATCCCGTCATCGGCTCGTTCCACGACAGCTACACCAAGAACGTGAAGGACGCCTACAAGTCCGTCGGCGGTCAGAACAAGGTTCTCGAGTGGGTGACCGGTCTGTTCCGCCAGTACAAGCCTGAGGTGGTCGTGACCCACGATCCAAACGGCGAGTACGGCCACGGCATGCACAAGATGCTGGTCGACGCCTGCGAGCAGTGCTATTCTCTTGCGGCCATGGAGGGTCAGCACCTGGATTCCTTCTTTGAGTATGGTACATGGCAGGTGAAGAAGCTCTACGAGCACCTGGGCGGCACGCCTGACACGCAGATCCGCCTGGATTGGTCTGTGCCGCTTCAGTCCATGGGCGGCAAGACCGGCCTGCAGCTGGCCATCGAGGCCTTTGAGTATCACGTGACCCAGCAGGGCACCAAGTATGACGTGGCCAATACCGGTACCAGCGAGAAGTACAGCAATGAGATCTTCGGCCTGGTCAAGACTGAGGTTGGCCCCGACGTCCGCAAGGATGATTTCCTAGAGAACATCTACGATGCGCCCGGCTCCTATGTGCCCGCGCCTGCGACGCCCACTCCGGAACCGGTCGTGACGCCCGAACCCGCCTACCTGAGCCAGCTGCCCCCGCTGAACGAGAAGGGCTTCCTGGACGATGGTGAGTTCTATATTGCTGACGATACCAACGGCCTTTATGTGTACATCGACCAGACCACCAAGATCGTCATCGAGCGCAAGGAAGATACCAAGGCGCCGCTGACCTGGTTTGAGGCCGAGATCTGGAGCGACGTTGAGGCCGGCGCGATGCTGAAAACGATCCAGCGCAATCCTGAAAAGATGGGCAAGGCCCGCGGCGATGCGGCAGAAACCGCAAGAATGCATAATGTTGTATTCGCCATGAATACAGATTATTATACCTACCGCGTGGGCTCCAGCGGCTCGCGCCATGTGGGTGTCGTCATCCGCGACGGCAAGATCCTCTACGATGACCGCTACGGCGCCATCAACGACTATTTCCCGAACCTGGATACGCTGGCCTTCTATGAGGACGGCAGCATGGGCGTGTATGCCAGCTGCGAGCTGAGTGCGCAGGATTATCTGGACAAGGGCGCCTATGCGGTGTATTCCTTCGGTCCCTATCTGATCCGTGACGGCAAGCTGAGCGAGCGCGCTTACACCAGCGCTGAGACGAAGAATCCCCGCTGTGCCGTGGGCATGGTGGAGCCCGGCCATTATGTGGCGATCCTGGCGGAGGGCCGCCTGAAGCGCTCCGGCGGCATCACCATCAACGGCCTGGCGCTGCTGATGCGTGAGAAGGGCTGCACCGTTGCATGCAACCTGGACGGCGGTCAGACGGCGGTCATGTGCTTCATGGGCAAGCAGCTGAACCTGATCGGCAAGTACGACGGCAAGACCAGCGCCCGTCCGACCTCGGAGATCATGGGCATTGGCTTCTCTGACCTGGTAGGCAACGTCGAATTCAAGTGATAACCCGGCATTACAATGCAGGAGGTGAGTCCGGCTCGTCCGGAACGACATGTCCAAGAAAGAACGAATGCTGATCAGCGGCGGTCACGCGCTCGAAGGCGAGGTGCGGGTCAGCGGCGGCAAGAATACTGCGGTGGCGGTGATCCCGGCAACACTTTTGTCCGATGAACCGTGTACGATCGAGAATCTGCCGGATATTGAGGACGTCCATGCCCTGGTGGATATTCTGCGGTCCCTGGGTGCGAAGGTGACGTATGTCCCCGGCGCGTTCATGACGGTTGACCCCCGTCCGGCAGAGGGATATCATGTGGGCTACCGCGATTCCCAGCGTTTGCGTGCTAGCTATTATCTGATCGGCGCACTGCTGGGCCGCAGCGGCAAGGCGGAGGTGGCCTATCCCGGCGGCTGCAAGATCGGTTCCCGCCCCATTGACCAGCATTTGAAGGGCTTTATCAGCATCGGCGCCGAGGCCGAGGAGCGCGGCGGTCATATCTGCGCCCAGGCGAACGAGCTGACGGGCGGCGATGTGTTCTTCGATATGGTTACGGTCGGCGGCACGATCAATGTGATGCTGGCTGCCGTGAAGGCAAAAGGCAACACAGTGATTTATAATGCAGCCAAGGAGCCCCACATCGTCGATTTGGCGAACTTCCTGAACAGCATGGGCGCGAAGGTCAAGGGCGCCGGTACGGATACCATCCGCATTCGCGGTCAGCAATATCTGCACGGCACGACCTATGCGGTCATTCCCGACCAGATCGAGACCGGCACGCTGATGATTGCCGCAGCCGCCACACACGGCGACGTGACGATCCACGGCTGCATTCCCACCCACATGGAGGCCCTGACGGCCAAGCTGCTGGAGATGGGCGTGCGCGTTCAGGACAGCGACGATTCGATCCGCGTGCGCTCCATTGGTTCTCACCGGGCCGTCAACATCAAGACCCAGGTCTATCCCGGCTTCCCAACGGACCTGCAGCAGCCCATGAGTGCGCTGCTGACCACGGCCCGCGGCACCAGCATGATCCAGGAAACGATCTTCGAGAATCGCTTCAAGCATCTGGACGAGATCAGCCGGATGGGCGCTCGTGTGCGCGTGATGGATCGCACGGCGATTATTGAGGGCGTGCCGCAGCTGTATGGCGCACCGGTCACCACGACCGACCTGCGTGCAGGCGCTGCGCTGCTGGTGGCAGGCTTGATGGCCAGCGGCGTGACCGAGATCTATGAGCCGGAATACATCGACCGCGGCTATGAGCACATTGAGGAAAAGCTGTGTGCCATGGGCGCGGATATCCGCAGGGAAGAAATCGGCTGAGTACAGCCGTTGACGAGGGAGGTGAGCGCCGATGACGATCGTCAATCCATTTGAAGTGTTGGGAATCCGACCGACCAGCGATGCGAATGAGCTCCGGCGCGCCTACCACGCCCAGGCCAAGAAGTATCATCCCGACCATTTCCGTGACCCGGAGGAGCAAAAGGCGGCCCAGGAGAAGATGATGGCGCTGAACCTGGCCTATGAGCAGGCGCTGAAGCTGATGAACTCGCGCAGTGCGCCCTACAATCAGTCCATTGCCTGCGAGGACGCCATCCGCCTGGCCCGCAAGATGCTGACCCAGCGCAGCCCCGAGAGTGCGCTGCGCCAGTTGATGCGGGCGGAGAGCAAGGATGGCGAGTGGTACAATCTGCAAGGAGTCATCCTGATGCAGATGGACCAGTATGATTCGGCGCATCAGTCTTTCCGCGAGGCGGTGCGGCGCGATCCGGACAATATGGAATACCGCCGCGGCGCACTGGATGCGGCCATCGCCATGAAAAAAGCAAAAACGATCGGCGGAAGGTTGCAGCAGCTGCTGAAGCCGAAGCGGAAGCTGAAATGAGCAAGCAAAAAGCGCAAGGGACCAGAAATGGCCTTGCGCTTTTGTTGTATGGTGGAGGATTGGCTCCGTCGGCGTCAGTTTTCCTCGTCGATGGTGTATTCGGCCTCGGTGCCTTCACTCAGATCGTCAGACACTTCCTCGGGCTCATCAGGCGTGATCTCCTCGTCAGGAGCATCCTCGGCGGCTTCGTCCTGTGCGGCGGCCTCGGCTTCGGCGGCGTCAAAGGCGTCCAGCTGGCGGCGGAGCTCAGCGCGTTCCTCGGCGGTCATGCGGGCCAGGTCGAAGCTCATCTTTGCGTTCTCGCAGGCGCTCTTAGCAGACTCGCAGGCGTTCTTGACCTTCTCCTTCAGCTCGTCGCAGGCAGCCTGATTCTGGCGGACCGTTTCCTGACCCTTCTCAACAAAGCTCTTTGCGAGCTCGCCGCCCATCTCCACAACCGTAGCTGCTGCGCCGATCCCGCCCAGCACCACATTCTTGATTACCTTCTCGAACTCACTCATTGCTCATATCTCCTTTCGCCGGGCGTTCCCGGTGATCATAGTATACCCAGATTCGTCCGAAATGCCAAGGCAAACCGGACCAAAGTGTCTTTTTCCTGTTTGAAAGCATCATTTTCGCGTTCCAGCGGCTGCAATCTCCGGTCATTTCCAGCGGACGGGCGTCGGTGAGGGCGGCAGCGTCTGAATGTGACTGGGATACATGGGCGTGAAGGTCTGGTAGTGGTCAGCCGTGAAGAAGACGAGGCCGTCGTTGGAGTAGATGATCCGGTAGGCGCTGCGCTTGCCGGAAACATAATAGCAATCGCACTCATGGTATTCGCGGCCCTTGGCGGTGGGGACCAGGCCTTCGTAATTGCCGAAATAGTCGCCGCCGATGGACATGCCCGGCGCGACGTCGCTGAGGTAGTTGCGTGAGCTGTCCCAGCCGAGCTTCTGCGCCTGCTTCTTGGTGATGAAGTTGTCCGGCAGGCAGCCGTTGGCGAAAATGTAGTCCGCAATGGACTGCGGATCAATGATCGGGCCATCCGGGATCGGACTGGGCGTGACCACATCGTCAGGTGCGGGAGTGGCTGTCGGCTTGGCAGTCGCGGTGGGTGCAGGCGTCTTTGAGGGCTTGGGCGTTTTTGTCGGCTTCGGCGTGGGCGTGTTCTTCTTTTTGCTGCGGGCGGCGATCAGCTGCTCCGCCTGCGCGGCGGCAATGCCCGGTCCATCGAAAACCTGCGGCGTCAGACCGGCAAATTGGCCGACCAGCAGTACCAGTGCCAACACCAGGGACAACAGGGCGGAGGCAATCAGCTTACGTTTCATGGCACAACACCTCACTTGTGATAGCGCTCACCGGCGCTGATTTTCATGGCGCGGTACAGCTGCTCCAGCAGCATCACGCGAGCCAGCTGATGCGGAAAGGTCATTTTGCTCATGGACAGTTGCTCGTTGGCGCGGGCGATCACCTTGTCCGACAGGCCCAGCGAACCGCCGATCACCAGCACGATGTTCGACGCGCCGCGGACCGTCAGCTCCTGCAAATGCCGCGACAGCTCCGGCGAGTCGTACTGTTTGCCGGGGATCGTCAGCGCGATGACATGGTCTGTTGGCTTGATACGGGCCAGGATCGCCTCGCCCTCGCGCTGCTTGATCTGGTCCTCAATGGCAGGGGAGGAGTTTGTTGGCTCCGGCAGGTCCGGAAGCTCGATCTCCTCAAACTTTCCATAACGGGACAATCGCTTCAGGTACTCGTCCGCCATGGCGCGGAAGGGCTTCTCCTTCATGCGGCCAACCGCGATCAGCGTGCAGTTCATGCCCGGCCCTCCCCGAGATCAAAGACATAGCGGGCGGGATCGTTTGGATCGAACAGCACGTCCACATGATCGCCAATGGCGACGTTCGGATCGAACACGGCCTCGCTCTTGACGTCCGCGTGCTCGCCGGTGAAGGGATTGACGCATTGGGCGTAGATGTTCGACGGATGCCGGCGATTCACCGCGTAGGAATAATTGACGCGCACATCGGTGACGACGGCGGACACTCGGCGGCCTGTAATCACCAGTTCCTCATGCTTGCGCTTGCTGCGCACCAAAATGACGCCGCAGACGATGGCGGGGATCAGCATCGACGCGCCCACCAGACCGAAAATGATCGAGAGCAGGCGCGGAATGCCATCCATCACGATAGCGGGATTGACGGGGTCCACCATCAGCTGATAGTCCGCGCCGACGCGGTGGAGCGTGGAGGACTCGGAGGGGTAATGCGTGTAGGAATAGCCGTCGTAGACATAGCTGACGATGGGATGGTCGCTGCGGTAATCAACGATCGTGCCGGTGACGGGCACCATATCCTTGACCGCATCATTGTAGTACATGCCCAGGCCCGCAGCGACGCCGATGAAAACCAGCGCGACGAGACCGAAAATAATGACGAGCAGGGTCAATGTTTTTTTCATAGCAGTCTCCTTGTTACTGTCCGTCGCGCAGAATGGCGACGCCCATGACGATCTGGCACACCGCCATCACGCAGTAGAGCAGCAGGTTGTTGATGGTGGACTTGTCCAGCGCGAACTCAATGGCGATGACCACGCCCACACACAAGGCAAAGATCACCACACGGGCGATCTGCCAGCGCTGCCAGCTGCGGTCAAGTACCATGCGGCGAACGCGAAGGAACAGCACGGCGGCCAGCGTCACCGCGGCGGCCAATTGCGTGAAGCGGACAAAGCCGAAGCGCAGGAATTCGTCGCGGCGCAGGCTTTCCAGGAAGATCTGCGTCACACCCAGCAGACCCACGAAGGTCTCTGCCATGCGTCCAGACGGTGCGCCGCGGCGCAGCATGACCAGCACGACGATCAGGATCACCAGCGCCGCGACGGCCTCATAGAAGAATACCGGAATCTGCCACTGGCTCCAGTCCTCATCGGCATAGGTGCAGATGAGCAGCGGGAAATGGGCCAGCGCCTCATCCTCCACATATTCGCCCAGACCCTGCGCAATGAAGAACTCGCCCAGACGGCCCACCGCCAGCGCGACGGCTGCGCCCGGCGTCACCGCATCGGCCAGACGGGCAAAGAGACGATGGGCCAGCCTGGAATAGATCAGTAGGCCCAGCAGCAGGCCGATGAACGCGCCGTATAGCGTGTAGCCGCCCTTCAGCTGCCAGATCAGCGCAGCGCCCTCCTCATAGTCGGAGAGGATGGAGCCAAGCATGGTCGCGCAATAAACCAGATGGCCGCCGATCAGCGCACAGGGCAGCGCCAGCACGCACAGCGCCGGAGCATCCACGTTGGTATCCTTGCGGAACAGGATCAGCGTCAGCACCATCGCCAGCGCAGCGCCCAGCGTCATGCAGCAGCTGTAAGGCGTGACGGACAGGTTGCCGATGGTCAGCAGCGGATCGTTCTGACCAAGCAGCGTGCCCTCGGAGGGATAGCTCGGCGCGAGCGTAGCCGACGGGATCAGAAAGGCCAGAAAAACCAGCATAATAACGGCAATCGCCGTCTTGAGGAGTGACTTGTTCATGAAGATCCTCCTTGGTATCAGGGTATTACTTCTATTATACTGACTTTCCTGGCGTTTGTCAAAAGCTGCGGGTCAGGTTTTACAGCGACGCAAAAAAGAAAACGGGCCATGCAGCGCATTGGGATGCATGGCTCAGAAGGATCATGATAGGAATCAGTTCAGCTTCACATAGGCTTTTTTGAGCCAGCCGCGCAGACCGTCCTTTTCCACCTCGTAGTACCCGTCCTGCTCAAGGATGACCATCACGGCCTCGCCCTGCTTCCACTTGGCCAGCCAACGGGCGTTCCTGGTGGGCGTCAGGAAGATGGAGGTGTATGCTTTGCCGGGTTGATCCAGGATGCCCTCGCCGAGGGGTTCCTGCGCGGCGGAGTGGAAGGTCAAGCCGCGGGTCAGCACATAGCCGGTCTGACCGTTGCAGGCGACCAGGGTGAAGGGATCGCCGGGTTGGAGCACGCCGACCAGGCGGCCGTCCGGGATCTTGCTCAACGCGGCGGCCTTCTGATCCGGCTCGCTGCGCAATGTCACATAGCCCGTGGACTTGGTGGAGACGGACGCAACGAACTGTTCAGGGGCTGCCTCGTCGGCGCCGAAGCGCAGGGAAAGCGTAGGCACCGTGCGTTCTTCACCATCCACCTGCACGCGGCTGGCATATGAGCCCAGCTGAAGCAGCTGCGCTTTGGCTGTCTCGCCGTCCTCGCCGACCAGTTCGACCTGCCACTCGGCGGGCACGGCGGCGACAGCGGCAGAACGGGTTTTGCTGCCGGAGGATGACTGCTTTTTATTGGTGGACGATTGCGGCGCCGGACTGGACTTCATGGCGCGAAGGACGGCGTCGATGACCTCGTTCTGGTTTGCATTGGTCAGATAAGTGCGGACGGCGGCCTCGTCGCCGTAGGCCAGCTCCGGGATATACACGCGCTGTCCGCCCTCAAGTGTGACGGCACGGACAGCCTCGCACATCGCGTCGTTTGGAACGTAATAGTCGACCATATGACCGTTTAGCATCATCGCCATCTCATATTTGTCGCCGATACTGTGCTGCCGACTGCTCAGATAGGTTCCGGCAGGAATCGTGCCGGCTTCCTCCAGCGTGTAGGCGCTGTTCGGATCGTCGTCCGGACCGACGGACATCTGGGAAGCGATACGGTATACTGTCGTTGACCGGCTGGTTTTCCAGATGGCCTGCTTGTTGAATTCGTCCGTTGTCATGGCCAGCGATGTGGTCCACAGCAGCACGGTTAGCATCAAAATCAATGCAAAAATATGCTTCTTCATACGAACACCTCTTCATTCATCATGGGTTGGATGCAGTTCCCTGCTGAGGACATGATACGCGTCTGCGGGGATGAACGCAACAGAAAATGGCAAGAGTTTACAATCGACGGACAATTGTAATCATTGTATCCTCAGACCCGGAATGCGGAAAAATGTATACAGTTACGGTAAATCGCTTCTTGCTTAACAGACATAACTATGATAGAATATGAACATAGGGCAGTTCAGCCCGAAAAGAGACACAGAGGAGGCTGCACATCATGCAGTACGGATATTTTGACGACAAGGCCCGTGAGTACGTCATCACGGACCCCCGCACGCCTATGCCCTGGGCCAACTATCTGGGTTCTCCCGCCTATGGCGCCATCGTGACCCAGAACGCCGGCGGCTACAGCTTTGTGAAGTCCGGCGCGGCTGGACGTATCCTGCGCTACATGTTCAACCAGTTTGACGAGCCCGGCCGTTACATCTACCTGCGCGACGCCGAGAACGGCGACTTCTGGTCCGCCAGCTGGCGTCCCGTGGAGAAGCCCCTGGAAGAGTACAAGACCATTACCCGTCACGGCACCAGCTACACCGAGATCGAGTCCGAGTACGCCGGTATTGCCTCCAAGGCGCTGTACTATGTGCCCATGGACGCGACCCATGAGGTGTGGCGCCTGACGGTGACCAACAACTCCGACAAGGTCCGCACCATCGACGCCTTCGGCTATTGCGAGTTCACCACCGAGAGCTTCTACACCCAGGACCTGGTGAACATGCAGTACACCCAGTTCATCACCGTCACTGAGTTCCATGAGGACCACATCCTTCAGCGCATCAACCAGTTCTGCCATGTGAATCCCGACGGCAGCAACGGCAGCGAGCGCTTCTTCGGCCTGGTCGGCGCACCCGTGAAGAGCTACACCGGCCGCCGCGATCGTTTCCTGGGCGTGAACCGCTTCAACAAGCCCCAGGGCGTGGTGAACGGCGATCTGGGCAACACTGTCAACTTCAACGGCAACCCCTGCGGCGCGCTGAACGCGCAGCTGGTCCTTCAGCCCGGCGAGACCAAGGTCATCGCCTTCATGCTGGCTCAAAAGACCGAGGCTCAGGCCCGTGCCCTGATGGACAGCTACAAGGCTGATCCCGCCGCCAAGATCGAGGCTGAGCTGGCCGAACTGATCACCTACTGGCATGGCCAGCTGGCGAACCTGACCGTCCAGACCCCCGACGCCAACTTCAACAGCATGGTCAACACCTGGAACGCCTTCCAGTGCTTCACCACCTTCGTGTGGAGCCGCGCGGCGTCCCTGATCTACTGCGGCGAGCGCAATGGCTACGGCTATCGCGATACCGTGCAGGACATCCAGGGTATTATCCACCTGGACCCCAAGATGGCCAAGGAGCGCATCTCCTTCATGCTGTCCGCCCAGGTACATCACGGCGGCGGTCTGCCCCTGGTGAAATTCACCCACAATGCGGGCCATGAGGACAGCCCCGAGGACGAGAGCTATGTCCGCGAGACCGGCCATCCGCACTACCGTGCCGACGATGCGCTGTGGCTGTTCCCGACCGTGTACAAGTACATTGCCGAGACCGGCGATATCGCCTATCTGGACGAAGTGATCCCCTATGCCACCCACGGCGAGGACACCGTGCTGGAGCACCTGAAGCGTGCCATTGATTTCTCCATGAATCATCTGGGCGCCCATGGCATGCCCGCCGGCCTGCATGCCGACTGGAATGACTGCCTGAAGCTGGGCGCTCAGGGCGAGAGCTCCTTCGTGGCCTTCCAGCTGTGCTATGCCCTGCGCATCCTGGAGCAGCTGCTGCCCAACAAGCCCGAAAACGAGGAGTATCGTGCTTACTTGAAGGAAAAGCTGGCCGAGCAGACTGCCAAGATCAACGCCCACTTCTGGGAGGATGATCGCTGGCGCCGCGGCTATACCCAGGACGGCGATATTATCGGCTCCAAGAACGATCCCGAGGCCAGCATGTGGCTGAACCCGCAGTCCTGGTCCGTGATCTCCGGCGCTGCCACCAAGGAGCAGGCCGAGATCGCCATGGACACGGCCAACAAGCTGCTGAACACCCCCAACGGCCTGGAGGTCATGGCGCCCTGCTACAAGCAGCATGCCTTTGACGGCGCGGCCATGATCCTGTTCAACCCCACCACCAAGGAGAACGGCGGCATCTTCTGCCAGATCCAGGGCTGGGCGATCCTGGCTGAGTCCCTGCTGGGCCACGGCGACCGCGCCTTCACCTACTTCAAGGAGAGCTGCCCCGCTGCCTACAACGAGCGCGCAGAGATCCGAGAGGTCGAGCCCTATGTGCATTCTCAGTTCATCGAGGGTCATGAGACGCCCCAGCCCGGCCGTGCGCACGTGCATTGGCTGACCGGCACCGCGTCCACCGTCATGGTCGGCTGCGTTGAGGGTATCCTGGGCCTGCGTCCCACTCCCGAAGGCCTGGTCGTGAAGCCCTCCATTCCCGCTGCCTGGGATGGCTTCACCATGGACAAGACCTTCCGCGGCAAGCGCCTGCACATCGACGTTCAGAACCCCAATCATCATGAGGGCGGCGTCGAAAAGACCCTGATCAATGGCGTCGAGGTCGCTTCCGAGGTCCTGACCGACGCCATGCTGGCCGACGGCGACAAGATCACCGTGATCATGTAATTGCGGCGCAGGGGAAATGCCTCCCAACCGCTGCGTTCCGGGACACGCCTGCCCGCAGGACGGACGTGTCCCAATCAAAACACCCGAGGAGTTCCGCAGCATGGCGTCCACCTCGGGTGTCTTTTTGTTTATTGATTACCAGCTCAAAACCTCGTGTCCGTTTTCGGTGATCAGCACCATCAGCTCCCACTGGGCGGAGGGCTTGCCGTCGGCGGTGTAGACCTCCCAGCCGTTCTTCTTGTCGGTGAAGAACTGGTGGGTGCCCATGTTGACCATGGGCTCGATGGTGAAGATCATGCCGGGGACGAGCAGCATGTCGGTTCCGCGGCGGGTGACATAGCTCACGAAGGGATCTTCATGGAACTCAATGCCGCAGCCGTGGCCGCCGATCTCGCGGACGACGGAATAGCCGTTGGCCTTCGCATGATCGTTGATGGCCTGGCCGATGTCGCCAAGAAAGCCCCAGGGCTGCGCCTGCTCCAGGCCCAGCTCCACACATTCCTTCGTTACCTCTACCAGCTTGCGCTTCTCCGGCGGTACGTCGCCGATGCAGAACATGCGCGACGAGTCGGAATAAAAGCCGTCCAGGATCGTCGAGCAGTCCACGTTGATGATGTCGCCTGGCTTCAGGATCACATCCTTGGACGGGAAACCATGGCACACCTGCTCATTGATCGACGTACATACGCTGTAGGGGAAGCCCTGATAATGCAGCGGCGCGGGAATGCCGCCCATCGCCACAGTCGTGTCATACACGATCTCGTCAATGCGCGAGGTGGGCATGCCCTCGCAGATCTCCTTCGCCACCGCGTCCAGAACGGCGACATTGATCTTGCAGCTCTCCTTGATCTTATCGATCTGCTGCGGCGTCTTGATCAGCTTGCGTGAGGGAACGATATGGCCCTGCGCCTTGATCGCTGCGATCTTCTCATCAAAATCTGCATGACAGTTCTTGTATTTCTTCCCGCTGCCGCACCAGCACGGCAGATTGCGTCCCAGCTTTTCCAGCATGCCTGCGCCTCCAATGGTTAGCAAATCTTAACGTCTCAAATATACCATAAGCCGCGGCAATTGTAAAGACCGGCCCTGCCGCAGTTTTTGTCGTCGGCAGACAGAAGATGACAAAAGCTGCGGCGAATTATAACATCGACTGCGCACATATGCGCAGCAAAGGAGTTGCGGATATGATCAAACGTTATGCATTCGGCACGCCCCTGACCACCGGCGCTGTTGTCGAGCAGCTGCCCGTCAGTGCGGAGGCCGTGCCTTATTTTGGCGTCAGCCACGACGGCGATGCGGTGTCCTTCACCATCGCTCTTGACAAGGATGATATGATCTTCGGCCTGGGTGAGACCCTGCGAGGCATCAATAAGCGCGGCCACCTCTATCGTGCCTGGAACATGGACGATTTTTCTCACACCGAGAATAAGAACGGCATCTATGCTTCCCATAACCTGCTGCTGTTTGCCGGGGAAGCGAAGTGTTTCGGTGTGTATTTTGACGATCCCGGCGAGGTTGAATTCGACCTTGGCTATACCCGCATGGATACTGCCGTCATCACCTCAAAAAATGGCGACCTTGACGTCTATGTGATCGAGGAGCCTACGCTGATCGACATCTGCCGTGCCTTCCGAGGCTTGACCGGCCGCAGTTATGTCCCGCCGAAGTGGGCCCTGGGCTATATCCAGAGCCGCTGGGGCTATGCGTCCTCTGCCGATGCGCTCCGCATTGCCGATGAGCACCGCAAACGCCATATCCCGCTGGACGGCATCTGCATGGACATCGACTATATGGACGATTACATGGACTTCACCTGGGGAAAGTCGCAGATCCCGGACATGAAGGCCCTGACCGACGAACTCCACGACAAGCATATCCGTCTGATCCCCATCATCGATGCTGGCGTCAAACTCAAGGAAGGCTATGAGACCTACGACGTGGGCCATGAAAAGGGCTATTTCTCCAAGCGCGAGGACGGCAGCGATTTTGTGGGCGGCGTCTGGCCTGGCCCCAGCTGTTTCCCGGACTTCCTGCGTGCCGATGTGCGCGAATGGTTTGGCCGCGAGTATCATAAACTGCTCAGCCAGGGCGTCGAGGGCTTCTGGAATGACATGAATGAGCCTGCGCTGTTCTATTCGATGGAAGGGCTCCAGGCACTCAAGGATGCGGCGAAGAAGCTGCTGGATGAGGATGCGCCTCTGCCCGCGTTCGAGAATCTCAAGCATATCGGCGGCGCACTGGCCAACAATCCCGAGGACTACATGCGCTTCTACCACGAGCTGGACGGCAAGAAGGTCCGCCATGATAAGGTGCATAACCTCTACGGCGCCCATATGACCCAGGCTGCGGCAGAAGGGTTCAAGTCCTGTGATCCGGACAAGCGCTTCCTGCTGTTCTCGCGCTCCAGCTTTGTGGGCGCACATCGCAACGGCGGCGTGTGGCAGGGCGACAATTCCTCCTGGTGGAGTCATATTCTGCTCAATTTGAAGATGATGCCGTCGCTGAACATGGCCGGTTTCCTGTACTGCGGCGCTGATCTGGGCGGTTTCTCCTGCGATACGACGGAGGACCTGGTGCTGCGCTGGCTGCAATTGGGCGTGTTCACCCCCCTGATGCGCAATCATTCTGCGCTGCATACCCGCGAGCAGGAGGCGTACCGCTTCTCCTGCTGGGAGGACATGCGCAATATTCTAACCGTGCGCTATGCGCTGATCCCGTATCTGTACAGCGAGCTGGTCAAGGCCGCGCTGACTGACGGCATGATGTTTCGTCCGCTGGCCTTTGATTATGCAGCCGATCCCATGGCCTGCCGCACGGAGGATCAGGTCATGCTTGGCGACGCGTGCATGATCGCTCCGGTGTATGAGCAGAACGCCCGTGGCCGCCATGTGTACCTTCCGGAGGATATGCTGCTGGTGCGTCTGCGCAGCGCAGCGGATTTCGACCTGGTGAAGATGTCCAAGGGTCACCACTGGATCGACCTGGAGCTGAACGAGATGCCGCTGTTCATTCGCCGCGGCCATGCGGTGCCCTTTGCGGCTGCTGCCGAGTGCGTGGATGAAATCGACGCCACCAAGCTGACGCTCCTGGGCTGGCTGGACGGCGATACTACACTGAACCTCTACGATGACGACGGCTACAGCGCCGAGCTGGATCTTGCCAACGGCCTGCATGAAATCAAAGTGTGCGTGCGCGGCGGCAAGGCCGAGGCGGCAGCCGATGGCCTGACCCTCGACGCGTCCAGGCTGATAATTGGCAAAGATTAACATGAAGCGAGACGGTGCCAACAGGTCCCACACACAAAAGCCCGTGCTCCTGAGCCATCAGGAACACGGGCTTTATCCATACAGATCAGAAATTGCGGGTCAGGTCGTACTTGCTGTAGAACTCCTTGCGGTAGTCCAGGAAGCAGTCGTGGGCGATGGCGTCGCGGATCTCCTCCATCATGTGGATCAGGAAGCGCAGGTTGTGGATGGACGCCAAACGGCCGCCGGTGATCTCGCCGGCCTTCAGCAGGTGGCGGACATAGGCACGTGAGAAATGCTGGCAGGTGTAGCAGTCGCATTCCTCGTCAACCGGGCCGAAATCATGCGCGTACTGTGCATTCTTGATGACCACACGGCCCTTGCTGGTCAGAACGGTGCCGTTGCGGGCAATGCGGGTGGCCAGCACGCAGTCGAACATATCCACACCGCGCAGCACGCCCTCCAACAGACAGTCGGGGGTGCCGACGCCCATCAAATAGCGCGGCTTGTGCTCGGGCATGTAGGGCATGATCTGCTCCAGCATGTCGTACATGATGGGCTTGGGTTCGCCCACGGACAAGCCGCCGATGCCGTAACCCGGCAGGTCCATGGCAGCCAGCGCCTTGGCGCTCTCGATGCGCAGATCCTTGTAGAAGGCGCCCTGCACAATGCCGAACAGCGCCTGATCCTCGCGGGTGTGATGGATCTTGCAGCGCTCGGCCCAGCGGTGGGTGCGCTCCATGTTGACCTTCGCGGTCTCATAATCGCAGGGGTAGGGGGAGCAGACGTCGAAGGCCATCGCAATGTCGGAGCCAAGTGCCTCCTGGATGTCCATGGAGGTCTCGGGGCCGATGAAGCGGCGGGAACCGTCCAGGTGGCTCTGGAAGGTGACGCCTTCCTCCTTGATGGTGCGCAGACCTGCCAGGGAGAAGACCTGGAATCCGCCGCTGTCGGTCAGGATCGGCTTGTGCCAGTCCATGAACTGGTGCAGGCCGCCTGCCTCGCGGATCAGCTCATGACCGGGGCGCAGGAACAGATGATAGGTGTTCGACAGCAGTATCTGCGTGCCGATCTCGTTCATCTCGCGGGGCGTCATTGCCTTGACCGTGGCGGCGGTGCCGACGGGCATGTAGATGGGCGTCTGAATGTCGCCGTGCGGGGTGTGCAGCACGCCAAGGCGGGCGCCGGACTGCTTGCACACATGCAGCAATTCGTACTCAAAAGGTTTTGACACGGTGGGTATTCTCCTTTAACTGGCAGCAGAACAGGCCGCCGTTGTAACACAGGTAGGATAGCATGAATGACCGGGGAAGTCAACCGGCGTGACGGTCAGGTATTTGGAGCATCAGCCTGAATGCCGGCTAGCACATCGGCGTACTGGGCCCACACACTGCCCTTGGGCAGATGCAGGCAGGTGCGGATCTCGTGGGTAGTGGGGTGCTCGAAGGTGAGCTTGTAGCCCCACAGTGCGATCTGCTGACCGGGAACGCCCTTGCCATAGCGGTTGTCGCCCCACAGCGCGTGACCGGAATGGGCCATCTGCACGCGGATCTGATGATTGCGGCCTGTCTCAAGGCGGATGGCGACGAGGGTCGTACCGTCGCGGCTGGCCAGCGGGGTGCCGTGCAGCACGGCGCGCTGGGCACCCTTGACGTCTGGGGTGCAAACGGAAACACGGTTCAGACGCTCATCCTTGACCAGATAGTCTGTCAAGGTGAAGGGCGCATCGATGGTTCCGTTGACAACGCACAGGTACTCGCGGCCCATGGCGTGCTGCTGCATCTGCGTGGACAGACGTGCTGCTGCCTTTCTGGTCTTGGCGAAGATCATCAGGCCGCCGACCGGGCGGTCCAGACGATGCACCAGGCCAAGATAGACATTGCCGGGCTTATTGTAGGTGACGCGGATGTATTCCTTCAGCACAGTCAGAATGTCCGTGTCTCCGGTCTTGTCGCCCTGGGAGAGCATGTTCGGCGGCTTGAGGGCCACCAAGACATGGTTATCCTCATAGAGAATGTCAGTCATGGTACCACCTGCCGCTGGCGCCGCAGGGGAGCACGCCGCCGGTGGTCACGGGCAGGCAGAGCTCCTGGCTGTCGACGGTGCCGCCATGACGGCTGACCACGCACTTTTGCAGCATGTTGCTGAGCACGCTGGCCTGGAAGCCGGTGGTATAGCTGTTGATGAGGTAGAACAGCGGCTGATCGGACAGCACCTGCGCACAGGTATCGACCAGGCCAAACAGCTCATTCTCGAGCTTCCAGACTTCGCCGGAGGGGCCGCGACCATAGCTGGGCGGGTCCATCAAAATGCCGTCGTAATGATTGCCTCGGCGGATCTCGCGCTGGACAAAGCGCAGCGCATCCTCGACGATCCAGCGGCAGGAGCCTTCGGGCAGGCCGGAGAGCTCACGATTCTCCTTGGCCCACTGAACCATACCCTTGGCGGCGTCAACGTGGGTGACATGGGCCCCGGCAGCGGCGCAGGCCAGGGTCGCGCCGCCGGTGTAGCCAAAGAGATTGAGTACCTTGACGTCTGTGCGGCCGGAATTGCGGATGACCTCGCTCATCCAGTTCCAGTTCGCGGCCTGTTCGGGGAAAAGGCCGGTGTGCTTGAAGCCAGTGGGGCGGACAAAGAAGCGAAGATCGCCATGGGCGATGGTCCACTTATCGGGCAGGCGAGTGAGGAACTCCCATTCGCCGCCGCCACGCTCGGAGCGGTGATAGTGGGCCTGGGCGGTGCGCCACAGGGCCGGGTCGGCCTTGGGCCAGATGGTCTGGGGGTCGGGGCGGCGGAGAATGACGTCGCCCCAGCGTTCGAGCTTTTCACCGTCGCCGGTGTCGAGAACTTCGTAGTCTTGCCAGGTGGTTGCAAGGAACATGAGGGGTGGACCTCCTGAGGTTGTTTTTATTTGGATTTTAAGTTGCTGGACTAATCTGTTGCTTCCTACTTTTCGTCTCGGCGAAAAGTAGGCAAAAGCCGCCCGGGGCCGCTGATGTCGTCGCCCGGGGGCAGCGGCCCCGGACCCCCGTCGTCCTTTGAGGGCGTGACCGGCCCGGCGGGGCACTCCTATTGCGCCTCGCGGGGCGACCGGTTTTGCGATGGGACCTTAGCGGCACTTGGGACGCTGGGGCGCGGCGGGTCCCTAAACCCACCGCGTTTGGGTCGTTCGAGTGGACACCCTATTTGACGGGTGCATCGTTTTTTCACACTTTTGTTGGCTGCGATGGCGGTGCGTCACAGGAGCGCAATAAAGATTCATGCTTAACTCTCATGCGGAACCAACAATCATGGAGCCGCGCAAGCCGCATCGCAGAATGGGGTCAAGGGGTCTTTGACCCCTTGCAGGTCCAGGGCAGCGCCCTGGTCGCGCCACAGCGCGAAACCCCTTCGGGTGTCCAGGGCAGCGCCCTTGACGCCCCGTCACTCCTCCTCGTCCTCAAAACGCAAAATCACATCGTTGTGCATCTGGATCATTCGATCGACCACGTCCTGGATATAGAGACGGTCGAGGCCGTCGAGGGCGGGGTCGAGCTCGATGCACTCGCGGAGGGCGGAACGGTCGCCGGAGGCGGCTTGGGCGGCGAGACGGCTGGTCTCGTCAATGTCCATGCAGACGTCGACCAGAGGCGCGGGAAGGGTGAAGCCATGGGGGACAGGTTCGCCGGACTGGAGGGTCAGGCGGGATTCAATGATGGCGGCAGGGGAGAGCTGGGGCAGCTCGCGGCCATTGACGCGGGTCACGGCGGGCATGTCCAGATCCGTCTTGCGCAAGAGCGCAAGAGCCAGCTGCATCGGGCGAATGGCGGGCGCCTTACCCAGCAGCACCAGCTGCGCCATCATGCCTTCGCGGTCATGCGCACCTTTGCTGCCGACGGTGTTCATGTGCAGAATACGCTCCTTGCGCTTCTCGACAGACTCGCCCAGCTCCGGGTTCGGATCGGGCACGTAGTCCTCCTCGGCAGGCAGCCACTCGGCGTGATCCAGCGCATCGCCCACGGCAACGGCGCCGTACCACTTCAGCCAGCGCTGGGTCAGGCGGCCCAGATCGCCGTTGCGGACGATCTCCTCCGTGCGGTCCATCAAATCGC
>R21__coassemble_761_pt1 | contig 25025 bp, 20 predicted proteins | sample R21__metabat2_low_PE_059 | metagenome-assembled genome bin R21
AACTTGCAGCCATTCCTCACTCAGCTCACCGCGATGCAGGTTTTCCCGATGCACCCGGCCATCCATAATGAGCGGCAGCGGCATGCCCTCCGACGGAGGCTCTATGCCGAGATCATGGGTAGTGACCGGCCTTGCGTTTGATTTTGGGAACACGGTAATGACGCCGCTGGTCTCCAGCAGCGCCGTGCCCACCTCTGCCGGGTCCAAATAGCCCCCTGTGCGGATGCCCTCCATCAGATCGTCCAGCGTCATGCTCATCCTGCGCAGTTCCTTTTCGCAGATGACGCCGCTTCGGATGAGCACGGTCGGCTGCCCGCTGATGAGCGCCCGAAAGCGTACACTGCGCATGCATAGTCCGGCAATAAGCCCGTGACAGACCACCAGCGCCGCCATCGGCAGTATCCCGTAAAGCAGAGGGATGCCCACGTCGCCCAGGGGCGTTGCGGCCAGCTCGGCAATCATGATGGCAACCACCAGCTCGAACGGCTGAAGCTGCCCGACCTGCCGCTTGCCCATGACGCGCATCGCCAGTACGGCGGCAGCAAACAGGATACATGCCCGAACGAAAACAGTCAGCAAGGTTCCACCCCCATTTCGCGCGTAGGATGCCCCGATGCAGGCTGTGATATCCGGGCAAACATGAAAAAAGCCGAAACAGCCTGCGCGGCTGATCCAGCTTTGTTGCGTCATAGATGGATATACAAACGGCTGGTATGCGGTTCATCGTCGGGCTGGACCAGACAAAGGAATGACCATCCGTATCGCTCATAAAAGCCTACATGATCCGTGACAAGATACAGCGGCGATACGCCCTTGGCCCGCATGTCGGCCACGGCGAAATCCAGCAGCCGTCCGGCGATCCCCTGCCCGCGGCAGTCCTCCTCCGTATAGACGGCGCAGACGTTGGGGGCCAGGTCCTTGCGGTCGTGAAAATCATTGTCGATGACGCCCAGACCCGCAACGATGCGGCCGTCCATCAGGCAGAGATACCAGCCATTCGGTGTGCTGCCCGCCAGATACTGTTCCATGCAATCAAGGTAGGCTGCCTCCGGCACGCCCCATTTGCTGTGAAACCAGGCCGCAGCAGCATTTTTCAGCTCCGGCTGTTCCGCCAGCGCAATCACCCGATATCCGTCCATCATGACCATCTCAGTTATTTATTTCGTCCTCGCTTACTCCAAAAAGCCGAAGCATACCATCAGGCCTACCACCGTCATCACCGCGCCGACAGTGCGCAGCACGATCATCACGGTCTTGCTTTTTCCTGCCGCACTGATCAGCTGCCAACGCTCCGTGGCCTTCCACACGCCCTGAGGGCTGATCGTCAACAGTAAGCCGATCACACTTAGAAACAAACCGCCAACAACAGACTGCCACATTGTCATTCTCCTGATCTTCCGGCGTGAATCCCAGCTTCTGCATGATGCCCATTAAGCCACGCAAGGAACTGTTCCATATATGCGCTTTGTGGCCGGATGACCCGCGGATCGACCGCAGGATTGGCCTTCTCAAAAGCCTCGAGCTGTGCCGCCAAATTCTCGCCAGACCGGATATAATCCGCGATGATCGTTTCTTCCGGCACATCGAACATCTTTTGCAGGATGGCCGACACTACGCCGGTCCGGTCTTTCCCCGCATTACAGAAATACAGCACGTTGGTCGGCGCATTCCGGATGGCCGCGAGAATCCGCAGCATCTGTTCATCGACCATGCGGATGTAGGAATCGGTCACGTCATCAGGCGCAGCGGGAACCGTGTCGCCGCCGGTGACAGGCAGATGCAGATAGACAAATCTGTCGTCCGCAGCCAGGCGGCAGGGTTTACTTTCCTGCTCGGCGTCGGTCCGCAGATCAATGATCGTCCGGATATTCTGTTCAATCAACCATTCTATCTCGCTCGTCGTGACCTGCCAGGGCACATCGCTGCGGATATACCGCAGGCTGCCCGGCAAGACCGGACGTGTATTGGCCGTGCTGCGGAGCAGCGAGTTTTGCTTCGTCATAATACTCAGCGACTGGAGGACGAGGAGCTGGCCGCCACACTGGCTGCAACCGCCGCAGAAATGGCCACCTGTTCGGCAATGATAATAGACATGGTGCCGTTCACCACTGCCGCGTCTGCCGCACCATTGGCAGTGTCCTGGGTCAGCAGGCCCGCATACATCAGCCGCTGTGCCCGGGACACAGAGGAGAAGAATCCGAACCCTTTCTGCGCTTTCAGCCAGGTTTCACATTCCAGAATCTCATTTACCAGTTCGTCGTTCCTGCGCGGATCCTCGCACAGAATTGCCAGCACTGGCAGCTCGTAGCTGGTTCCCCACTTGCTGCCGGCGTTCTTAAGCGCCTCAAACAGCTGCATCATCCGCTCGCATTTCTCGCCGATGTCGCCAGGCGTCAAGGCCATCACATGGGATACCGCCTGCACGCTGTTACCAAAGAAGAAGCTCTTTTTCAGGGAATCGTAGCTGGTCTCCATCCGGTCGATCAGCTCCGCATCCGTCAGCCCGGACATGGCCAGCAGTGCACAGAGGACGCTGTCCTCCGCTGAGGTCAGCATCGGATGCTGCTGCTTCATCTGGTCATAGATCTCGCGGGTACGCGCAACCAGCTCGTCATAATGCGACGGCTCGACCTGCTCTGCCAGGATCATGGCCGTGACCGGCAGATAACTGGAGGTGAAGAATACCTTCTTCAGCCGCTCATAGACGTCATTGGCCCGCGTGAGCAAGCCCTCCGCATCCCCGGAGAGATCCATCATGCAGATCAGGATATTGCGGGCCGTGCTGCGGAAATTTGAGAAAATGCCCATCCGCTCGTTCATCAGCCGCTTGCATTCCTTGATGCTCTCCGTATTTGCCTCGGCGCCGCGCATGGTGTACAGATTGCCGCAGCACACATGCATCATCCCGGAATCCCACGGGAACGCGTCATGCACCGCATCTCGATTGCGGAGAAAGAGATCACAGCGAGCCTGCACCGTATTATTCATGGTAATCAACCTTTCTGTCATTCAGAAGCCGGTACCATCTACCGGACAATCATAGTATATCAGGCACTGCGGTGCCGCGCAAGCGTTACCTTGTGAAATGTCGTTTCACATGTCTGAAAACAACATGGACGCCGGCCGCTGCCTGCTCACCGGGTCAGCCGCTGATACACCGCGTCGATCTCATCCGCAGACAGGCCGCAGTTGGTCAGATACATGCGGGCATCCAGCGATTCGCCAAGCCCCTCGACCAGCATGCGCTCGAAGCTGCCGCAAATCAGCTGGTATGTCCTGTCTTCGGCGGTGAGGCCATAATAGTTTGCATACGTCTGCATGTAATCCGCGATCATTTCCTCGCGTGAAGCGCCCGCCAGCAATTCAAGCACCGCACAAACAAAGCCCGTGCGATCCTTGCCCTCCTTGCAGTGGACATAGATGGGGCCATCATTCGCCACCGCGAAACGCAGGCCCTCAGCCAGCATGGTCATGTTGTCAGGTGCGTTCAGATCCATGCCCATCGCCAGGCAGATTACCGCTGTCCCGGCGTAATAGCTGTCCGGATAGCGCTTAAAGCCGCGCATTTTTTCCTCCGTATCCGCCAGGTTCAGCACCGTTCGGATGCCGGATGTTTCCACCGCCGCTGCTGCATAGGCTGCGCGCCCACGCTCGTCATTGAGCGGCGACGCACCGCGATAAAAACGTCCCGCCGCCATGCCGGTGGTCGTCACCTCGCGGAAGTTGGCAAACTCTTCATCGGTCAGCTGCGGATAGTCCGCCCGGTCGTCGGTATAAACCACGCTGCGAATGGTATACTCGTCCAGGTACCCCTGGGACGTGTCCATGTCGATGGTCACTTTGACCGTATCGCCCTCGTCGCTGACCCAGCCGTTGTCAGTCTTTTGAGCAAATCCATAGGTGGCTGCAAAATCGCCGCCGTTGATCGCCAGGAGATAAGCACACTTGTCTTGCAGGTAAACCAGCACGGGGCAGCCACTGTCCACGTCGCTGTAGGCCGTGCCGTAGGGCAGCGTGACTGTCTCGTCTCCGAAGGACACACGAAGCACATCGCCAAAGGCATAGCCTGCCTGCTCCATTTCCTCAAGGGTCACCGGCACAGGTATATTGCCATAGGACTTGATTTTTGCCACAGGCACCTGCACTATGACCGTCTCCGCCGCCATCGCCAGCGTCGCCGCAGCGAGCAGCGCCGCCAGAAGCATACCGAATACCAGTCGTTTCATCTTTTGCATTCTCTTTTCCTCAGTATTCATTCCGTTGCTTCAAAAAGTTATGGTGGGCAGGGCGCCATAGCTGCTTAGTCCACCAGAGAGTCAACCTGCTCCAGCAGCTTTGCCAGCTGCGCGGCGCAATGTGCGATCAGTGTTTGGCCCTCCTCGGTGTTGCTGCAGCGGCGAATGGTCCGGCGCATCATCCGGGTATAGCCGATCAGGCGGGCACGGTCAAGAATCTTGTTGTAGGCCGTCTCGTCGGACACATGATAATAATAGCAGATCGTCCTGCGCAGGAATTCCGCGCCAACAGCCCTCGGAATCTCCAGAAACTCATCCATGGGATTGGGGTTCAGCTCATTGTAGCCCACATAGGCCAGGAAAATGGATGCAAACTCAAACACGGGATGACCCATGCACAGCGTATCCATGTCGATCAGCAGCACCTCGCCGTTTTGCAGCATGACATTCTTCACATGATAATCGCCATGCATCATGTGATGATCCTCCGGCACGGCCTCGATCAGCCCATGCAGCTTCGCGTACTGGTCGGCGGGCAAGTAGTCCTTCAGGAACTCCGCCCAGCCCAGGACCACCTGCTTTTCGTCAGGCATCTCGCCGGGCTGCAGCTCCGTCCCATGGATTCGCTTGAGCAGCTCCACCGACATCCGGACCAGCTCGTCCAGACGCTCCGGTTCCTTGTTCACGATCTTGCCGAAGGAACTGGCATTCAGCAGTTCATAAACCGCGCCATACTTCTCGCCCACCTTGACCACATCATAGGGGATCGCAGTGGGAATGCCCTTGATAAACGCCTTTCGGGCAAGCTCCCGCTCGCGCTGGATGTCCGGCAGGCTGTCCGAATTGTAATACACCTTGATGATGGTATCAGGGTTCAGGCGATACACCTTGCCGTTGGCGCCCTGACCGATCACCTCGCAGCCGTCGACGCTCAGATGACGATAAGCCTTCTCCACCGGGAGCATCTCTGTAAAGCCGGTCATCTCCAGGATCTCATACACATCCGCGCTGACGTTCACCAGCATCAGCGTGGGATGATCCTTGCGCAGCCGCAGCACCACGCGCAGGCCTGCGCTCGAAATATATTCCAGCGCCTCCATATCCAGCGCCAGGTTGTCAGCCGGGTTGGCCTCGCAGACGCCGACGATTTCCTTTTCTGTTGTCAGTGCATTTTCCGAATCAATTCTGCCCTTCAAAAAAAGAGTCAGCATATTGTCATTCAGCATATAATTGATCATGCTGCATCCTCCTTTTCGTCGTCAAACGAGATTGTCTGAGAACGTATCAACCGTTGAAAACACATAATCCACCAGGCGCACATACTCCTGATAGGCCGGATATTCCGCCAGGTCGCGCAGGCAGCGGACGATAGTCCGATAATACCAGGCCTGCATCGCAGGGTCCTTCTGATTGCAGGACTGCCAAACCGCGTTTCCGCATCTGGTATACTCGCGGGAGAAGGATCGAATGTTTGACAGCTTGTCGCCCAGCCACATCATCTTTACGGACGGGTCCTTCGTGTGGTCCAGCATGATCAGCGTTTCTTCCTTGCGCAGCTTCCAGGTCTGGTCCGGCGGCAGTTCGGGCCGCTTATGCTCCGTCTCCGTCATCACCAGCAGCGCCACACGATGACCGAAGCGCTCCTCGATCTCCTCGATGGTCGTGTCGGTGTCCTCCACCGTATCGTGCAGCACCGCCGCACAAAGCGTGTCCTCGTCAGACGTCATGGTTCCGACGATCGCTGCGACCTCCATCGGATGGAGGATATAGGGCGTATCCTGGAGCTTACGTTTCTGCCCGCTGTGCCTTTGTGCAGCGAAACAAAGCGCCTCGTCAAATTTTGTCATCACCATGCTCCTTATTTTTCTGCTGCCGTCGCCCCGGCATTTTCTCATTTTGCTGTTCGTTTTTTCATTATCCTGCATTCCATGCGTGTAAAAAGCTATTCGCTCCTTTGCGCCGCATTCTTTCATCGGGACCTTTGCCGTGAGGCCCCTACATTATTATACCACACGTTACACATAAAACCGCTCAAAAATTGCTCTATGTCGCGATTTTTCTTGAAAAAATCGATTTTTTCAAGGTTACATGAGCAAAGGAAATGTTGACAAGCCCTCTGTCAAGGCTTATACTTGTGTTACTGGATTTTGTTCAAACAAATAGCATGCGCAGGCTGCCTGGCGCAGAAAGAAGGTTGCCGCTTATGAAAGTATTATTGAAAAACGGATCGGTCGTCAACGTATTTACTGACCAGCTGATCCAGGCAAATGTCCTGATGGACGATCAGCGGATCATCGGCGTCGGTGATTACGGCGATCAGGACGCCGATCGGGTGGAGGACGTCACCGGGAAGATCATCTGTCCCGGTTTTATCGACGGGCATATCCATATTGAGAGTTCCATGCTCCAACCCTCGGAGTTCGTCCGCGCCTGCCTCCCCCACGGCACCACGACCGTCGTCGCAGACCCGCATGAGATCGCCAATGTGTCCGGCATGATGGGCATTGCCTTCATGCTGGAAGCCAGCGAAGGCCTCCCGATGAGCATCTATTTCGTGATCCCCTCCTGTGTGCCGGCCACGCCGCTGGATGAGGCCGGGGCCACGCTGAACGCCGAGGACATTCGTACCTTCTACCAGCATCCACGCGTGCTCGGCCTGGGCGAAATGATGAATTATCCCGGCGTGCTGTCCGGCAACGCCGAAGTGATGCGCAAGATTGCCGTCACGCGCGACGCACGGTTGATCGTCAACGGGCATGCGCCGATGCTTTCCGGCCGTGCGCTGGACCAGTACATTGCCGCCGGGATCTTTGACGATCACGAATGCTCTGCCATCGAGGAGGCCATGGAACGCCTGATGAAGGGCCAATGGGTCATGATCCGCCAGGGAACCGCCGCGCGAAACCTGGAGAATCTGCTGCCGCTGTTTGACGAGCCCTATTCCCGCCGCTGCCTGCTGGTCACCGATGACAAGCATCCCGCCGACCTGTTGGAGAGCGGTCACATCGACAGCATCATCCGTCTGGCCGCCGCCAAGGGGAAATCGGTGTTTACCGGCATCCGCATGGCCACGCTCCAGGCTGCCCAGCGCTTCGGCCTCCAGCACGTGGGTGCCGTCGCCCCCGGCTATGACGCCGATCTGCTGGTGCTTGACGATCTGGAACAGCTTCATGTCCAGGACGTGTACCGTCAGGGCGTAAAGGTCGTGGATCATGGGCAGACCATACCGTACAAGCGTCCGCAGGTCCGCCTGGATGTTCAAAAGACCGTGCTCAATTCTTTCTATCTGGACAAGCTGACCCGTGAGGATTTCCTCATCCGCCCCGAGGGCAGCCGCTGCCGCGCCATTCGTGTCATTCCCGATCAGCTCATCACCCGCGAGGAGATCGTCGATGTGGACTTCACCGTCGGGAACGGCATCGATCCGACACGTGACCTCCTCAAGCTCGCAGTGGTGGAGCGCCACATGAATACCGGCCACATCGGGCTTGGCTTCATCCGTGGCATGGGGCTTCATGAGGGCGCCATTGCTTCCTCCGTGGCGCATGACTCCCACAATCTGATCGTCGTCGGCGCCGACGAGGGCGACATGGAACTGGCCGCCAACACGGTACGCCGCATGCATGGCGGCCTGTGCTTCGTGGCCGGCGGCAAGGTTCTCGCGCGGATGGCCCTGCCCATCGGCGGCCTGATGGGCCTTGAAAGCGCCGCGGAAATGGCCCGGCTCAACGAGCAGGTGCGCCTCGCGGCCCTTTCGCTGGGGACTGCGCCCGGCATCGAGCCCTTCATGAATCTGGCGTTCGTCAGTCTGCCGGTCATCCCTGACATTAAGATGACCACGCATGGCCTGGTAGACGTCAACGCCCAGCAGCTTGTTCCGCTGTTTGTGTGACAGACGAAAGCTGCGCACGTGGATGAAGCAAATGATTCCGCAAAAATCCTGGCTGGCAACCGTCGTTTGGCGATGCCTGTCAGGATTTTTGATTCGTGTTATTCGGACAAGGGGTCGGCAATTCAGTCCTTCGCCTGCGCGGCAGCTCTCCACCGGCGCAGCGGCAGCACGCTCGCCACCAGCACAATGGGGAAACCGATCCCCGCCAGCACACCCATTTGCAGGTTTTCACCGGCGCTCTGGGACACATTGCCCACAATCGCCGGACCCAATGCGCCGCCAAGGTCACCTGCAAGCGCCAGCAGCGCAAACATGGCCGTGCCACCCTTGGGCAGCGTCATGGAGGAGATGCTGATGGACCCAGGCCACATGATGCCGACCGAGAAGCCGCACACAATGCAGCCGATCAGACCAAACACCGGCTGCTGTGCCAGGGCCGCCATCAGGTAGCAGCACAGGCACAGAACACCGGACGCGATCATGAAAATGGTCAGGTCGATCTTTTCGCCATACCGCGCATACAGCACACGGCTGATTCCCATAAAGACCGCAAAGCCACACGGACCCGCCAGATCACCGACCGTCTTGGACACATGCAGCGCAGACTCGGCGAAGGCAGAAGCCCACTGGGCCATGCTCAGCTCTGACGCACCCGCACAGACCATCAGAACGATCAGCAGCCAGAAGATCTTGGTCCTGAACAGCTGCGTGATGGTCATCCCCTCGCCTTCCTCGACCAGCGGCTCGATCGGGCAGGTGGCAAAGTTGTAGATGTTGTACATCGGGACCAGCGCCCAGATCAGCGCCAAAATGCGCCAATGGGCCGTGCCGAAAAGCGCGAAGAACGCCGTAGAACCCAGAATGACGCCCACCGAGCCCCAGCAATAGAACGAATGGAGCAGGCTCATCATCCCGTCCTTGTTCTCAAAGGGACAGGCTTCGATGATGGGACTGCACAGCACCTCGATCAGTCCGCTGCCGATGGCATAGACGACCGTGCAGCACAAGATTCCCACAAACGGCGTCGGCATCAGGTCGGGCACAAAGGCCAACCCCGCCAGACCAAGCCCGGAGGTGATCTCCGCCAGCACAATGCTCTTTCGATAACCGATCTTATCCACAAACTTGGCACAGATCAGATCGACCACCAGCTGCGTAAAAAAGAAGCAGGTGGAGATCATCGCCAGATTTGCAAAAGAGATCCCATAATCGCTGTAGAACGTCAGATACAGCAGCGGCGCAAAATTGGCCGAAATGGCCTGCGTGATAAAGCCCAGATAACAGGCCAGCTGCGTCTTTTTGTATTTTCCGGCGTTTTGCATTGGTCGTCTCCTCCATCCATTTCGCCAGTCGTCTGTGCGATGGGCATACGTACTTACCGACATGATTATATCAGGCAGCACTGTTTTTTTCAACCGTGAAATCACTTCATGCATCGCTCAAAAGACGTCCCCACCGACTTGCGCAAAAGAATATTTCGCAGAAGTACTTGACAAGTCGTTTCATCTGTGCGATAGAAAACTGTAGTGAATTGCCCAATACCCCGGAAAGGATGTTGTTCATGGCAAAAGAAAAAACCTTCATCGCCGGCGCTAATCCCTATATGCCCCTGTGGGAGCATGTGCCGGACGGAGAGCCGCATGTGTTCACCTACAACGGCGAGACCCGCGTGTATGTTTATGGATCGCACGACATTCTGGAGAACGCCTATTGCGGCCCAAACTATGTGGTCTGGTCCGCCCCGGTTGACGATCTGACGAATTGGACCTGCCATGGCGTCAGCTACACCTCCACCGACGGCAGCCCGCTCTATGCGCCGGATGTGGTGGAGAAGGACGGCGTCTACTATCTGTACGCGCCAGAGCAGTGCAACAGGCGCATCATGATGGCGAAATCGACCTGCCCCTGGGGCCCGTTCACCGATCCGGTGCTGACTGAGCTGGGCGCCGATCCCGGCGTGCTGGTGGATGACGATGGCCGTGTCTACGCATATTGGGGCTTCTGTACATCCTACTGCGCAGAGCTGAATGCCGATATGGCCACCATCAAGGCAGGCACGCTGCATGAGCATCCCATCCCCCACTGCGACAATGTGCCCTGGGTGCAGGACGCGGAGCATGTGGACCACGAGCTCGCCTTCTTCGAGGCGTCCAGCCCGCGCAAAGTGTTCGGCAAATATGTCTATGTGTACTCCAAGCGTGTGCAGGTACCGCATCCGGAGCTGGGCGTATATGACGCCAACAACGGATTCCTGTCCTATCTGTTCAGCGACAAGCCGCTGGAGGGCTTCCACGGCGGCGGTGATATCAGCTTCAATGGCGGCGAGATCCTGAAAAACGACGATGGCACCGGCGTCATGACGCTGCGCTGGGGCAACAATCACGGCTCGATCGCCGAGGTCAACGGGCAGTGGTATGTGTTTTACCATCGCCAGACCGGCACGGACGAGTATTCCCGCCAGGCCATGCTGGAGCCCATCGAGGTCGCGCAGGACAAGGACGGCAACATTTTTATCGGCAAGATCACCTGGAAAGACGGCCAGCCGGTCGCCTCTGCGCCGGTCGATATGACCTCCCAGGGTGCGCATGTGAACGGTCTGGACTGCCGCAAGTGGATCTCTGCCGGATATACCTGCCATCTGCATGGCTGCTCGCCGCGCCCGGTGATCTCTGTCGTGCGCGAAAAACGCGAGGATGTTTCCACGCCCGTGGTGGGGATCAAGTCCGGCGCAACAGTCGGTTTCCGCTATCTGAACTTTGGTGAAACTTCCCCGTCAAGCGTCACGATCATCGCGCAGTCGCCGGTTTCCGCAACCGTCACGCTGCGTCTGGACAGCTATGATGGCCTCGCCGCCGCGGTCATGCAGTTGGCAGCGGGCAGGACGGAATATGTGGCCGAGCTCACAACCACCATCACCGGAAAGCATGCTGTGTACTTTGCATTCGAGACAGACGATCCCCAGGCAGAAATGTCGTTCGACCGATTCACGTTTGATTAAAAACTGCTCCATATACTGCTTCTGGTAAACAGAACCCCCTGGCAACCCGGCGGCCGTTGTCCGCCGAGCTTTTTGCTGTCACTTATTGATCTGCCAACGCCATTCTTTTTCCGCAAACGAAAACTGCCCAGACTCGCGTCTGCGATGTCTGGGCAGTGATCAGGTGATCGAAGCGGTTGTGCTCAGCGCCTTTGCTCTGATCAGAAGGCGAAATCCATGTCCGTGTAGAACTGGACAGCCATCTCGATCTCAGCGTCAGTCACGGTCTCGCCAGCGGGGAATACATAGGTCGTCAGGAAGTAGCCCTTATACAGGGTCACGACAATAGCGGTATCGCCTTCCTCAACGTTGTTGTCGTTGATGACGATCAGCTTGGTGCCCATGCCGGTCTCGCTGAAAGAGACGGTGGGATTGTTCAGATCCTCACAGAACTCAGCGGCGATCGCCTGGATCTCCTCGTCGCTCAGGTCATTCAGGCGCTCCACCTCAGCGCGATCCTCGTCATGACCAATGATGGTGCACAGATACGTCTGGGCCTCGTCAATGGGCGCCAGGACCAGGATCAGCGAGCCCATCACGCTGCTCTCCTCCACGGTGTATCCTTCGGGGATCACGACCTCCACCGTCATGGTGTCGTCATAGGCGACCGCATGCTTGTGCGGTGCTTCCTCTGCCATCACGGGCAGGGCCACACCAACCAGCATCATCAGGGTAAGCAGCAGTGCAATCAGTTTCTTCATAATCTACGTCCTCCTATAATCGTTCTTCCTGTCTTAGTACGCAGCCACATTGTCCGTCAGCACGAAACCAACATGCATTTCCTCTGTGCCGGCGGGCGTGTAGATGACCTGGGTCCACTTGCTGCTCTTGGCAATAACGGTAACGGCAGTGCCGCGCGGGAAAGCATCCAGATACTTGGCGCTGGTATCGGGGAACCAACGCAGATGGACCAGCGCAGTGGGGTTCTTGGTGGTGATCTCAGCGCTGTAGGGCACAGCCACGGGCTTGATCTTGGCGCTGACAGAGCTCAGGGTGTTCAGCGGATTGGGAACAGGATCAGGATCGACCTTGCCCTGCCAGGGGCCAGGGTCCTTCTTGGACAGGAACTCAGCGGAGATCCAGCCCTTGATGGTGCCGCTGCCGGTGGGATTGTCAACCTCAATGAAGGCCCAGGTGTGCTGCTTGTTGTACTCATAAACCAGCACATAGGCGCGGTGCGGCAGCTTGGCAATCTCGGTGTTGTTCATGTTCGGTTCTGGGCGCACACGCACCAGCTGACCGTTCTTGTAGCTATTGACATACTGGTAGCTTCTTTCAGCAGAAGCAGTGGTCATGGGGGCAATGGTCAGCACAACAAGGGTGCAGATGCACAGAATGGTCACAAGAAGTCTTTTCATGTTTTTCTCTCCTTTGGGCATACAGCCCGTTTTTCATCGGTATCCAGAGCAACCATGCTCCTTATTTCTCGCAGACCGCCACAGTCAGTCTTTACACGGCTTCCTCTTTCGCTTTCCCATCGCGATATTTCAGGATAATGCCGCGTTCTTCCTCCTTTCCGTGGCAACTCTGCTTACAGGCATATTGTAGCACCTGACCGTTACAGAAGTGCAACACTTTTCATGCCTTACAAAAACATTGCATCGACGGCCGGATTTGTCTCTTGATGGAACATCCTTTGTGTGATATATTGATAATGGGTTGTTATCTGAGGCACAGCGTAAGCCAAGCCAGACAATAAGGAGGTTGCGTTCCTGCATGGCAAAGAAGAATCTTCCGGTCACGATCACGCTCATTGCGGTTCTCTGCATCGCACAGATCATCCTGTTTCGCAGCAAGGTCGATTTGGGATTTCCGATCATTTACAGGCTTCTTCTGGGCCTGGCAGCCATCGTGGTCACATTGCCGGTGCATGAACTCATCCATTGGTGCTTTATGCGCCTGTTCGGCTTGAAGGATGCAAGGATCGAGTTTGCCCGCGATCCGCTGGGGCTGCCCTCGCTGCGCACCATCGCCAGCGGAAAGCTGCCCAGAATCAGGCGGATCATCGTTCTGCTGGCGCCGTTTGTCCTCCTGACGGTCATCCCGGACATTTTCTTCTTCCTGGCCGACAAGATCGTGCTGTTTTTCTTCCTCGTCGCAATCTGCAATGCTGCCGGCTGCTGCTTCGATATCATGGACGCTTTGAAATAAGCGTCATCCCGTGCATGAATTATAAAATGACAATAAAGGATGGTGATGTTATGCGTCATGAGGCCCCCGTATTGTATATCGTGATCCCGTGCTATAATGAGCAGGAGGTACTACCGCAGACTGCACCGATGTTCTTGCAAAAGGTTCAGCAATTGACCGCCGAGGGAAAGATTCACGAAACAAGTCGTATTCTTTTCGTCAACGACGGAAGCCGGGACGACACCTGGAAGATCATCACGGACCTCTCGCAGAAGGATCCCCACTACCAGGGTATTTCCCAGAGCCGCAACCGCGGTCATCAAAATGCCGTTCTCGCCGGTCTGATGACCGCCATGGACCGCTGTGACATCACGATCAGCATCGACTGCGACGGTCAGGACGATATCAATGCCATGGACGCCATGGTGGACGCCTATAACAACGACCAGTGTGAGATCGTGTATGGCGTGCGTTCCTCCCGCGAATCAGATACCTTCTTCAAGCGCTTCACCGCCGAGGGATTCTACAAGCTCCTGAACGCCATGGGCGCAGAGGTCGTGTTCAATCATGCGGACTATCGTTTGATTTCCGCCCGGGCGCTGCATGAGTTCGCCAAGTTCAAGGAAGTCAATCTGTACCTGCGCGGCATGGTGCCGCTGGTCGGCTTCAAATCCACCAGCGTCTATTATGAGCGCCATGTCCGTCTGGCCGGTGAAAGCCATTATCCGCTGAAAAAGATGCTCGGCCTGGCCTTTGATGGGATCACGAGCCTGTCGATCAAGCCGATCCGAATGATCACAACGCTCGGTATGATCATCACGCTGCTCAGCTTCATCGGCATTCTCTGGTCCGTGATCTCGGCCTTCGCCGGCACCACGGTCGCCGGTTGGGCAAGCATGACCTGTATCATTTGCTTTGTCTGCGGTATTCAGTCGCTGTTTTTGGGCGTGATCGGCGAATATATCGGCAAGATCTATATGGAAGTGAAAGCCCGTCCCCGCTATATCATCAGCGAGCGCACGGACGAAATGCAGGAATGATCCCTCGGAACCAAATCGGCTCTCCTTTTCCGAACGATGAAAAGGAGAGCTTTTTGTGTGCGGCGAATGCCGTGTCATTCCAATGAGAAAGGCCCGAAGCAGGTCATCGCCGCTCCGGGCCCTTCGATCATGTGAGATTACTGCGCAATCAGCGCCTGATACACGCTGTCGAAAGCACGCTTCAGTCCAAGCTGTTCCGTCACCAAACCGCAGTATGGACCGTTCAGCTTCCATGAGTAATTGTCCGGCGGCAGACTGTTGCAATCCTTGATACCCCACAGCGCAACGCAGGTCAGGATCGGCTTTTCGCGCTCTGCGTTGATCCCGGCAAACATGTCGAACAGCTCGCGTGTAAAGGCCGCATGCTTCAAATTGTCCTCCTCTGCATCCGAGTAGTTACGGATGGACATTTCCGTCACATGCACCTGCAGGCCCATGCTGCCAAACAGCAGAATGGTGTCCTTGATCGCAGAAATATCCTTGCTGTTCATGCAGCCATTTTGCGTACCGTAGCCGCCGATGTAGCCCTGCATGCCCACGCCGTCGCACAGGACGCGATTGCTGCCGTCCGGGTTCTGCGCATAGCTGTTGATGCTCTTAACCAATTCAGCAATGGCGCTGCGCTTGGAGGTCATGTAGGTGTTGTAGTCATTGTAGAACAAAGCGATGTCCGCGCCCAGCTCCTCCACGGTGTTGCGGGCACACAGGAAGGAATACTCCACATAGTCGTCGCCCGCCAGATCGCGGAACAGGTTGGAATTGCCGCTGCGGACCGTCCGCAGATGACGCGGATCAGCAGCCTCATATTCACCCACAGCGTCGCCAACCGCCTCATTCACCACGTCCCAGCAGTACACAACACCGGGGAAATTCTCCTCGCAGTGCGTGATGACCTCGCGGATATAGTAGGCCATACGGGCCCGGATCGTCTCCTGATCCGCATAGGGCTTTTTTGAGTCATACCCCTCGCGGAAGAACCAATCGGTCATGTAGGCGTCCCACACCAGCACATGACCGCGAACCTGCACGCCATTCTTCTGCGCCCAGGTCAGCATGCGGTCCGCCTGCGTCCAGTCGAGGCCAGGCATGCCGTCGGTCCTGCCGCGGGTCTTGGACGCATTCAGCAGCGAATAGGCCTTCAGCTCGTTGGTCGGCGTGATGCTGTTGAAATGGGTGGACATGAGCGACATGTATTCTTTGTTGGTCAGCTGGGAATAGGAGTAGCAGGAGCCCAGCTTGAAGCCGTGCGTCGCAGCGGCCTCCGCCAGAGAATCATAGTCGCGCCAGGTCTTGCCGCGAACGGGATCGGTCACATCCACGCCGGTCAGCTCCTTCACGATCTGCGGGAACAGCCATTCATGGTGATAGCGGTCCAGCAGGCCCATCTCCACATATCCGGCAGCGCCATTCGTCACATAGCCGCCGTTGTCCCACCAAACGCAGACAATACCCAGCTGACGCGCAGACCGGACCACATATCCGCCCCAGTCGGCGCGGCTGCTTTCGTTGCCCTTGGCATTGGCGGCAAACTCGCCGATGATCACCGGGATCCCCTTGGACACAAAATGGTTGTACAGGCGATTCATGATAGAATCGACCTCGGACGGCCCCTTGATCGTGCGCCAGTCCTTTGCCTTGTGGCCATCACGCTCGGCAAAGCAGAAGTCAAGCGGCGAATACACATGGACCTGTGCAACCAGGCAATTCGCTGCCGAGTCAGTGGGCAGCACATAGCCACTCAGCGTGCCTTCGTCGTGTGCCGCCGCGTAGGTATTGCAGAACAGGATGCGCTCTGCATTGTTGCCGCCGGTCTTGCGCACGGTATCAACGAACATCTGGTTCAGCTCATTGGCCGCCTCCAGCGCAGAGCGGCTCGGCGCGCCCCAGGAATTTTTGCTGTCCAGCAGCTCATTGTAGCCCTCAAAGGCCAGACGATCATCATAGTCAGCAAAGTGCTCAGCAATCTGCTGCCAGATCCGGACAAACTTCGGGCCCTGCTCGCTCATCATGCCGGGCTCGGCACGCAGCCAGCCGTCCGTGCCGGTGTCGTGATGCATGTTCAGGATGACCTTCAACCCTGCGTCCAGTGCGAAGTCCACCACCGTCTGGACGCGTTCCATCCACTGCGCGTCGATGATGTAGTCATCACCGCTCAGATGCTGGCCCCAGGACACCGGAATGCGGATCACGCCGAATCCCGCGTCCGCCACCATGTTGATCATCTTGCGGCTGGTGATCGGGTTGCACCAACCCGTCTCATATTTGTCGGAACGCTTGTTGTTGCCGATCCATTCGCCAATGGTGTCGAAGGTATTGCCCAGGTTCCAGCCCACGCGAATATCGCTGAGCCACTCCCCCGCCTTGCCCTCGAAGGTGATGGCAGGCGCAGCATCCGCATCAGAGGACACCACCGTGATCTTGCGCACCGTCAAATCGGCGCCATTCGGACGCACGGTGATCGAATCCAGCTTGGTAAACAGACTGCCGTACAGATCGCACAGCGTTGTGTAGGTGTAAATGGCCGTGCCATCCTCGGCAGAATCTGCCTCCACCTGAATCTTGTTGTTGCCACCGGTCCAGGAGATCATGAAGATCACCGGCGGATTCTCGCTCTCATATTCCACAACAATGTCAAAGGGCTGGCTGAAAATGCTTCGATCAACCTTATTCAGATCAAAGTTGACCACCACCAGGTCCTTCCAGGCCTTCTTGTTATAGACGCCGGACTTTTCTCCCTCAAACAGCACCGTCTCTGTCGAGTCTGCATAGGCAGTCGCCAGCAGTCCGACCAGCAGTCCCATCATCAGCAGACATAACCATTTCTTGAGCATGGAAGTTCCTCCCTTATCCTTCAGTGCGGAGCATTTCTGTTCCATCATGACCTTTTCAATTTTCGTGATTTTCGTTTCATTTTCCTGCTCCTTATGCGCGATCCTGATCGAAAACAGCAACGTCGCATAAAGTAATCGCGCGTTCCGCAAAAGTAAAGCACCGTGCAGGCACAGAAAACCCCCGCCTCGTTTCCGAAGCGGGGGAAGAACATTTCGTCCTTTATGGGGCAGGTGTGCTGTGATTACTCAGCAGCAGCCTCAGCCTCAGCGGCGGCAGCAGCGGCCTCAGCCTCAGCAGCGCGCTGAGCGGCAGCAGCGTCAGCATCAGCCTGGCTCATGTCGCCGTTGAACACAGCGCACATATCCAGCCAAGCGGGCATAGCAGCCTCAACAACCTCAGCGGGAGTGCCGGACCACAGGTTCCACATCAGGCTGGCGCCGATGATGTCGTTGTTGGAGCCCAGCTTGAACACGTTGTGAGCAGCGCCGTGCTCGCCCAGACGCATGGTAGCATAGGTCTCGTCGACAGCACGCTCGTCGGTGTAGTTGTACTTGTTGCCGATCCAGCCATCCTCGGAGTCAACGCCGGGGGTGTTCTCGGTGTACAGATCGTACAGCTGCTGCAGCTTCAGAGAGGTAGCCTCGTCATAGACGTTCGGGATACCAATGATGTTGTCGCAGACCATGTACTGATACTCTTCAGCACGGGGGCCCTTGGGAACCATGACAGCGCCCCAAGCGTCGGCCATGTCAGCCATCTCGGAGTTGTCGTTGAAGCCCTGCCAGGTCTGGCCGGCATAGAAGGCAGTGGTGCCCTGCTTCCAGAAATCCTTGAACCAGTCCCAGTTGGAGCCTTCGGGCTGGGGAGCGGAATAGTTGTTCCACAGGTCAACACGAGCCTGCAGAGCTTCCAGACCGGCGTCGCTGCCGATGGTGGGAACCAGCTTGCCATTCTCGTCGAAGCCGAAGAAGGAAGCGCCGTTGGAGATGACCAGCGCAATGCAGAAGTCATCGCCGGAACCGGTGATGCCGTAGATGTCATTCACGCCATCGTTGTCGAGGTCGCGCTGAACCTTCTTCATCATGTCCTCGAGCATCTCCCAGGTCCAGGTGCCGTCGGCCTGAGCGTCATAGATGGTGTTGTAGTCAATGCCAGCCTCTTCCAGAACGCGCTTGTTGAAGAAGATGCAGGAACGGGGCTCGATGGCGCCGGTGTGGATGCCCAGCACCTTGCCGTCCTTGGTCATGAAGTCCAGGTCGGCCTGGGACTGCTGATACTTCTCGGCAGACAGGTCGATGGTCCAGGGCATGAACAGGTCGTTGGCCAGAGCGGAACCGCAGAAGTCAGAAGCGAGCATCACCATGCACAGCTTGGAGTTGTCGCCGTTCATGACCATGTTGGCCAGCTCGGTGGGGTTGCCCGCCCAGTCGGACAGAGCGATCTCAACAATCTTCACGTTGCACTGCTCTTCCAGCCAGTCACGATACTCGTACAGCAGAGCGGTCTCCTCGTCGGGATCGGCCACGCGCTCACCAGAGGACCACCAGTCGTACAGGTACACAGTCTCGCCGCCGAAGTCGAGACCTTCGGGGATTTCCGGATAACCTTCCGGAGCCTCAGCCAGAGCTGCGGTGGAACCGAACAGCATCATAGCCGCCAGGATGATGGAGAGGAACTTCTTCATTCTGAGAAACCTCCTTTTTTATTCTATACAACCACGTCACCGGGTTGTACAGTAACAAGATTGTTTTGTCAGAAGCCATTCTGACACATGCAGTTTATTATAGCATCCTTTGCCGAAAAATACAAGTGTTTCTTTTCCATTCCATATCATTTGACAAATCAAACGCATGAAATGGTGTTGATTACTCCTTGGAGCCGGTCATGGCCAGACTTTCGACGAAGGTACGCTGGGTGAAGCAGTACAAAATGATCAGCGGAATGCAGCAAACCAGCACGGCAATGGAGATCAGCTGAAGCTGACGACCATTGGGCACGACGACGGACTGCGTCACGTCCTTGGAGAAGTAACGGCCCATGCGGCTGGCCATGGTGCTCAGCTGCACAGAGTACGTCTCGAAGCCGGTCAGGAAGTTGCGGGAGTAGAACAGGTCGGTCCACTGCCACACAAAGCTGAACAGGAAGCAGCTGGCGATGATGGGCATGCCGTCGGGCAGCATGATCTTCCAGAAGGTGTGGAAGGTGCCGCAGCCGTCCACGTAGGCCGCTTCTTCGAGGCTTTCGGGGATGCTCTTGAAGTACTGGCGCATCATATAGATGTACAAGCCGTCCTTCAGACCCATACAGGTCAAACACATCATCACATACGGCCAAATGGATTGTCGCAGGTTGAGCGTGTTGCCCGTCGTCGCCTTGATGATGCCCAGGATGTCAAACTTGGAGAAGGTGGCATACAGGGCGGTGGAGATGGTCTGCGGCGGGATGATGATCAGGGCCACCACGCAGCCAAACCAGAACTTCTTCAGCGGGAACTCGAAGCGGGCGAAGCCGTAAGCGACCAGCGTCGTGGAAATGATCTGGCACACCGACATGACCAGCGAGAGCCACAGCGTATTGAGCATGGACTTGGGCAGGTCGGTCAGATCCGCCACGATCTTGTAGTTCTCCAGCGTCAGATGACGGGGCAGAATAACAATGGTGGAATCGTAGAGGTCCTGCTCGGTCATGAAGCTCATGGACAGACGGGTGATCATGGGCTGGATGATCATGAAGCAGAGGCCGAACATCAGCAAGGCGCGGATGATCGAAATCGTGTACTTGCCAATCTGGCGCTTGAGCAGGTAGCCGCCGCTGGCGCGGTTTCTTTCGCGGAAGCTCTTGGAGCTGTGCATATGTGCCGGCTTTGCATTACTCATAGGATTTCACCGTCCTTGTGATGATGAAGGCGCCGATGCCAATGAAGGCCAGAGCCACGCCGAAGTAGATCCAGCTCATGGCAGAGGCGGCACCGAAGTCCATCTTTTTCGCGTTCAGTCCGTACATGGTCTCGTTGATGCATTCGATCACGCGGTTATCGTTCTTCATGAAGAAGTCGATAATGGTGTAAATGCAGTTGACCAGCAGCAGCGGGCTGACCATGGGGAAGGTGATCTTCCAGAAGGCTTCCCAGCCGGAGCAGCCTTCCACGTCCGCCGCCTCGTACAGCGAGGGAGAGATGGACTGTAGACCGCTCAGCACCACGATGATCTGAATACCGCTCGCCATAACGATGTCATAGATCGCGTCGATCATCTGGAAAATGACCTCGAACACTTCGCCGGCCACGCCGGACACGGACAGCAGATCCTGCAGGGCGGCGGAAATATCCACGCCGGAACCCTGGGTCGCCTGCTTGGACACGTCCGACATCAGGTTGAAGAACTCGTTGGAGCTCTCAATACCGGGCAGAACGCCGGAGGACAGAATCACGGGCAGGAAGAAGATGATACGGCAGAGGATGCGTCCCTTGAACTTCTGGTTCAGGATGACGGCAATGACGAAGCTCATAACCAGCGTGGCCACCACGTTGATGCCCATTCGGCTGATCTCATCCACCAGATATTTGTTGAAGTTGGCATCCACCATCAATGCGTAACGGAAGTTGCCGAAGTTGTTCCAGGTCTTGGTGTAACCGCCGCCGGCAACCAGCTGGACTTCGCACAGACTCATGCTCAGCGACTCGATCAGCGGACGGACCATGAACATGAGGAAACCGATGATGAACGGGAGAATGAAGAGCGTACCAACGCGGGCGCGCCGGGCAAAGGAAGAGCGGTAGTTCTTGCTGCCCGGGATGTAGATCATGATGGCGTCGGTAATGCCGCTGTACCAATGCTCCCGGTAACCGTTTGCCTTGTTGCTCACTTGCTCGTCCCCCTTTCTACCTTATAGTCACGGGCTGCCACGGCCACGCCGTCCGCCTTGTAATCCGCATAGCCATAGTTGACATACACGGTGGTTCCATCGGCATAGGTCGTTGCGGTGACGCGTTCATCCAGATACTCATGCTTCACGATGCTCTGGCGATTCAGGCCGCTCATCTCGCTCTGATAGCGATTGATCGCCGGCAGCAGCTGATCCTTCCAGCGGTCATAGGCCGCAGCGGTGTAGCAGCTGTACATCGTGTCGCGCAGGACCAGGGTGTCCTCCTTCATGAAGGTGAAGTTCAGACCTGCGCCATACTCAGCGGCCTTCAGCAGCTGGGTCTGGTAGTCGCCTGCCAGGTTGATCGCCTCGCCGGTGTAATCCTTGTGCCCATGCAGCGCAATCTGATAGAAAGGAACCTGTCGGTCAAGGATCGTGTAGGCGCTGCCGGTCAGATTCATATCCGTGATCAGATCGGCATAAGGAACAGCGTAGTCGTTGCCGGACTTGATCGTGACCCGCAGTCCAGCTTTGACCGCCTCGCGCAGGGAGTTCACATTCATGTTCAGCACCTGCTGACGGGTCACGGTAGCCTTGTTGTAATAGTCGGCGCTCAGCAGATTGCCGATGTCACGGAAGGCAATGCCCTTGACGCCCTTGTTGCCCAGGGCGCTGATCAGGTTGCTCGTCATCTTCTGGGCGTAATCGGGACGCACCAGGTAATAGGCATCCTGCCAGTCGGCACGCTTGTAGGTCACCACGTCGAAGTTATACAGCTTCGCCTGCTCGCGGGTCGTCAGACGCGCCGCATTGGAGAAGGCGAAGAAGCCTTCCGGAATGCCGCTGTCATAGGCGAAGCAGCTGATTCCGTCATAGCTCACCTGAACGCCAGCCTTGCCCGCCGCGTCGTTGAGCTTCTTCATGCCCTTGTCGCCGCCGATCTCGCCGACCGTCTTGACCGACGTCAGCACCTTCTGGCGAATGCCGCCGTTGCTCCAGCCAGTCATGCGCAGGTTCAGGTTCGCCACACCGCTGCCGACCAGCTCGTTCATGATCTGCTCAGCCTGATCGAAGGTCGTGGTCGCAACCACAGAGTCGATCGGCAGACCCAGCTTGGCCACGACCTTGTTGATCGCAGCAACCAGCTCCACATGAACCGGAACGTCCTCGCTGGCGGTGGCGCCTGCCATCTCGTCCTTCGCCATCAGGTAATCACCGTAGGCGGCGGCCATCGCGGCGTAATCGTCACTGTCGATGAAGCGATAGCGCTGCACCAGGGTGTCGTCCGGGATCGCCTTCTCGTACATGTACAGCAGCTGCGCCGTTCTGCCGGAGACGTTGAACTTGTCATAGTGCAGAACCTTGTACTTGCCGTACACGGTGTTATAGCTGTTGAAACGACCGGCCACATCGGCGCTGATGCTGCCATAGGCGCTGGCGCCGTCCATGATGCAGATGAAGGAGCTTCCCTCTGTCGCCATGCCGAACACCGGGAACGCGCTCTTGGTCTCATTCACGACCTCGGTGCGCTCGGTGGCGTAGTCCCAACCGTAAAGGTTGGCGTAGTAGGCGCTCTGAGTGGTCTTGCCGTTGTTGTAGTTGATCAGTGCACCGCCGCCTTCAGGAACGAGCATGAAGCCCTCCTGGCTGGTGCCCGCAGCGCCGAACATCGGCAGCACGCTGATATAGGTCAGCGGAGCGCTGTCCTCGCAGCGCAGCGAGGTGTACGGCACGGTGACCACCATGTCGTCGCCCTCCAGGCGGTAGGTGACGCTGGCGTTGAAGACAGGACCATTGTTGGCGGTGATCTCCGTGATCAGTGCGCTGTCGATCTCATAGTCCTCGCGGGTGTAGCCGGCCTCACGGAAGCACGCTTCCACCATCGCCTTGTTGTCGGAGGTGGCGCTGGACTTGAGCAGATACACATAAGTGTCCGCAGCGCTGGGGCACAGCGCCAGGATCTCGTTCTTGTTGTCAGCCTTGTCCAGCTTCGCAGGATCGGAGGTCGTATAGTTGGAGCTCACCTTTTTCTTGTTGCTCTTGGACATATTGCCGGTGAACTCGTCCCAACGCTCCTTGGTGATCGCAGTGGGGATGATGTACTCCTTCTCGATCTTGCCGATGGCGTAGTTCACGGTCACGGAGCCATCCTCATTGACCACCACGTCATAGGTCTGGTTCTCCATGGAGTAGGTGTAGTTGTTCAGCTCGACCTCACCGCCGGAGGTGGTGTAGGTCACATTCAAGGTCGAGGACAGCTGCTGGCTGTTCACGCCCATGGCGATGGGGTCCTTGGCCCTGTCCTGCGGATTGGAATACCAGACCTTGCCGGTCTTTTTGTCCGTCACGTCGAACATGGTCGTGGTGGGGTCCATCTTGAACAGCAGGCGATCAGACTCCATGGTGATCTGCTTGCCGTCACCGGAGTAACCATGGATCTCCGGCGTTTCGCCGAAGGATTCCTCCGTCTGCGTGTACATCGGGATAAAGACGAAGTAGACCAGGCTGGCCAGCAGGCCCAGCACGATCGCCCAAATGATCAGACGCGGAAGGATTTTCTTTTTCATGCTCATTTTCTCATCCCTCCTTAATACAACCGGTACACGATCTCGCGGTAGATGCTGACGAAGTAACCGATTGCGTCACTGATCAGGCTGAAGAACACCAGCGCCAGGAAGATGATCACGCAGGCGCCAAAGACCGTGACGAACAGGAAGATGAAGCTCTTGCCGGGCGTGTAGTCGTGGACCTGCATCAGACCGACGAATACCAGGAACACGGTCCAGATCACACTGATCGACATCAGCACCGAATAGAAGCTCGCCTCGTCAAAGGCCAGCATGTTGCTGACCAGGATCAGCGGCAGCTGGATCAGGAAAATCGGAACCAGTGCATAGCACATGGCGATGTAGATGTCCTTGAAGCGTCCCTTGCCGTCAAACAGCGTCGTCATGGCCCAGTTGGCCACGCACAGGATCAGGAACGGCAGCAGCAGCGAGCCCATCTCCTCAAACACATTGATGTGCTGGAGGGGCGCGGTGATAAACTGGAAATTGGTGCACAGCAGCGTCAGCACGCGGTTGAGCAGGAACAGAACCAGGAAAGTGTTGGCCGCAGCCAGATTGCCTCTGTTCTCGTGAGCGAGATCCCAGAAGCCGTCGAAGGGGCGGACGATCACGTGGAAAGCGTACTTCAGACCGGCCTTGTAGCTGTCCCACCATGCCTTGCGGGCAGCGGCCTTGGCCGTCAGCTCCTTAGCCTTTGCGGGCTTTGCTTTGTTCATGCACATACACCTCCCACTTCATTTTATTAACCCGACCGATGACCAGCGGGACGATCAGCACCGCCGCCAGTACTATCACGATCCACCAGACATTCTTCTCGACCCAGACCTTGCGGTAAAGCTTGAAGGCACGGCCGAAGTTGTCGCGGTCATGGGCCATCTTGAAGTACTCCATGGCCTCCTGGAACTTGTCCTGGCGCAGCAGGGCACGACCGATGCCGCGGAATGCCAGCGGATAGTTGGCGTTCAGCTTCAGCACCTCACGCCAGTCGTCGGCGCTCTTGTCGTAGTCGCCCTGGAGATAGGAGTCGATGGCCTCATAGATCATGCGGCCATACTCAGTGGTCTTGAATACGGTAATGTTGCCCTTCAGCTGATCCAGCACGAACAGGTCGTGACCCATATGCTCAACGCTGACCGCGCCATTGAAGGCGCCGTCGGTGTTGCCCTTCGTGCCGAAGGCCCACAGCATGATGCCCTGGCTGTCATAGCCGAACAGACGGCCGCGGATTCGGTCGATCAGCACATAGATGTCGTTCTCCAGCACGGTCACGTCCGTGAATCGGCTGGGACCGTACAGCTGGGAGGAAGAGCTTTCTTCCCAATAGAGGTCGCCGATGGGAGGATAGCGGTCATTCTTGATCAGAATGTCGCTGCCCACGCCGTTCAGGCGGCGGACGGGCTTGGCGTTGTCCCAGCGCAGGTCATACTC
>R21__coassemble_777_pt1 | contig 24821 bp, 18 predicted proteins | sample R21__metabat2_low_PE_059 | metagenome-assembled genome bin R21
TTTTTCTGTCAAGTTTTCAAATTGGGGCTTGACTTTTTATTTGTAGGCTTTCCGACTGCTGTGGCAAGGGCGAGGCAGTTGGGCGTGTGAGCATGGTCCCTGTGGAAAAGGGCCATATTCACACGCTCTCCTCCTCATTCTTTCTTCTGCGGTTGCGCTATTTGGGTTGTGGTATCGTAAACGGCCGTTCTCCCTGCTTTGACCCTGGATTAAGGGCCCTCCGCATCAGTCAATCAGCCCGAGGGCAAATCAACCTCTGGGATTAATACTCGGCCTCGTAGGCAGCCTGGGTCGCAGCAGCGACTTCTTCAGGAGTCATGTCGCCATTCAGCATGGCCTGGACGTCCTGGTTGAAGATGCCCCAAACAGCAGAGTTGATGTAGGAGTCGTAGATCTCGCAGGTAGAGGTCTCGACATAGGACCAGTTGTAGAAGGCCACGGTAATGGCGTCGAAGGAAGACAGGTCAACCTCGCCAGCGTCGGTCAGGCCGCCCAGAGCATAGCCCTCGGCAACATAGCTGGAGAAAGCGGGACCAGTGATTTCGTAAGCCAGGTCGATGGCAGCAGCCAGCTTCTCGGGATCCTCAGCCAGCTTGGGGTTGATAGCCACAGCATAGCCCAGGCCGATGTTCTGGGAGTCGGGAGCCTTGGTAGCGTCAGCAGGCTGGGGCAGGACAGCGAAGCCAATGTTGGCCCACTTGTCGGCGTCGATCTCAGCCAGGGTAGCAGCGATGTAGGACTCGTCCCAGTTGCCGCCGATGAAAGCAGCAGCCTCGCCGGAGATGTAGTACTCGCGGGCATCCTCGTTGGTGACGGTGTTGAAGTCAGCATTGAAGATGGCGGTCTCGTTGAACAGACGCTTGGTCTCCTTCAGAGCGGCCACGAAAGCTTCGTCGGTGAAGGCGGCGCCGGTCTTGGCGATCAGGCTGGAGAACCATTCGGGACCAGTGTAGCGGTTGCCCAGGGTGGAGATGAAATCGGAGTTCATCTGCCACTGGCCGCCGTTACCGAAAGCAACGGTGATGATGCCATTGGCATTGAAGTACTCGGCAGCAGCCTCGACCTCAGCCCAGGTGGAGGGGAAGGTCTCATAGCCGGCCTCAGCCCACATGGCCTTGTCGTACACGACCACGGTGCAGGTGCCGCCGGTCAGAGCGGGCAGACCGTAGATCTTGCCGTCAGGAGTGGTGAAGGGGGTGAACAGGGCGTTGTTGTAAGCAGCAGCATAGGGAGAAGCGGCGATGACGTCGGTCATATCCATCACCAGGCCCTGATCAGCCCAGGCGATGGTGTTCATGCCCTGCAGCAGGAACACGTCAGGCAGGTCGTTTGCAGCGGCCAGAGCAGCGATCTTGGTCTTGTACTCGGCGTTGGCGATGACGTTCTGGTTCAGGGTGATTTCGGGATGAGCCTCATCCCAGGCAGCCAGGACGGTACGGAAGCCGTCGGAGCCACCGTTGCCCTGAGACTCCTCAGAGGTGGAGTAGTGCATGATCTCCAGGGGTCCGGCGTACTCCAGCTCATTGGCGGCCACGGGGGTGGCAGCAAAGGCAGTGGCGGTAGAAGCGGCCAGAGCCATGCTCAGAAGAATGCTGACAACCTTCTTCATGATAGGTGTCCTCCTTGTAATATTGCGGCTAAGCCGCGATTTTTCTAAACAGCGCTTGCACGCTGCGTTAGACGGTTTGTCTCCCGGCGCGTTGGTTTACAGTTAGCTAACAAGCAATTGCTGTTGGCGGATCTGCACCATTTCGCACCTTGTTCGTGATATAGAATAGCACAACTTTTTCAGATGCGCAAGAGGTATTTTGTTGTTTTTGGGGCAGGATCGCCAAAATGTTACCATTGAACATCAAATGAGGACCTTTCTCATTTGATGCTGTCAAATCCTGTCTGTTAGTTTACGCGTTAGCCAATTGTTTCTTGCAATGGAAAACCCCGGCACAAGGCCGGGGCCGGGAATCATTCTTCCAGCAAGGTGATTTTCCGCACATCGCCCTCATTGACCGTCATATAGAGCGTGTGCTGGTTGGTATAGATGACCATACCCGGCGCCGCGCCGCCAGGCTTCTTGACATAGCGCTTTAGCGTGTAATCAATCGGCACCATCGACGACCGCTGACCTTTGCTGTACCAGGCAGCCAGGATCGCCGCCTGCATCAGCGTCGTATCCGGGATTTCGCCCTCCTGGCGGATGATGACATGGCTGCCGGGCATATCCTTGGCATGGAGCCAGGTCTCATTGGGGCGTGCGCCGGTGGTCAGACGGTCATTCTGCGCGGCGTTCTTGCCGACATGGATCTCAATGCCATCCGAGGATTGATAGCGATAAGGCTTGCTCTTGGGAAGCGCGCGCTGCTGGCGGCGGTTGGTGTTGCGCTTGACGTAGCCGGTGCGGGCCAGCTCCTCGCGGATCTCCTCCAGCTCGCTTTCGCCCACGCACTTGCCCACGTCGAGCAGTGCGCCTTCCAGGTAATCCAGCTCCGCAAGCGTCTTTTCCTTCTGTTCTGCGGCGGTTTCGCGGGCTGAGCGTGCCTTTTGATACTTCTTGAAGTACCGCTGGGCGTTCTGCACGGGCGTCAGCTGAATGTCCATGGGAATCATGAGTTTGCCGCCATTTTCATCATAGAAATTATCCAGCTCTGCCTGGGGCTGGCCCTTATGCAGCTGCCACAGGTTGGCATTGATGAGCTCGCCCATGATGCGGTATTCTTCCATGCGGGCGGCGGACGCCAATTCCTCTTCCTGAAGCGCCAGTTTTTTTTCGCAGCGCTCGATCTGCCCCTTGAGCAGACGGACCATGGACGCACTCTTCTGGCTGATGCGGTCCTGGGCGTCACGGGCGCCGAAATAGCGTTCCAGCGCCTCGCTCTGGGTGGCGAACTCCTTTTGATGATCAACCGCCTGTCCGAGGTACGGGAAGGCAAACACATCCAGCGCGTCGCCGTTATCGTCGATCAGCACGCGGGGCGAGGCCATATCCGGCAGGCGGCGGAGCAGGTCAGCCAGGCGCTGACTGATGCCGTTCAGGTCACCGGTTCGGTCGACGCCAGGGTCCAACACGCGGAACGCAAGCTCCTTGGCTGTGGGATTGGACAGGCCGGTAACGGATGCGCCCAGTGCCTTGGCCAGCGGGACGTCGCCCTGGGCAGTCAGTCGGGCAAGCAGTTCTTCTGCCGTCACCTGATCGGGCGACACCTTATCCTGCGCAGGCGGCGCGGCATAGGTGAGGCCGGGCTGGATTTGACGCACGCGGCTCATTTCCGCATTGACGTGACGCGCAGCCTCGAGGATGCGGTCATTGCCGTCCACCAGGATCAGGTTGGAATGGCGGCCCATGACCTCAAGGATCAGTCGGCGCAGCACATGGTCGCCCAGCTCGTCCACCACATCAATGTCGATATACACGACGCGGTCGCCGCCCACCTGTTTGACCGACAAGATGCGTCCACCCATCAGCTGCTTTCTCAGCAGCATGCAGAACGTCGGCGGCTCCAGCGGATTGGGGAAATTCTGCGTCGTAAAATGGCACCGCGCGTTATTGGGCGATGCGCACAGCAGCAAGCGATAATTCGTGTTTCCCGCACGCACCAGCATAATGACCGTATCCTTTTCCGGCTGCGTGATCTTATCCACACGCCCGCCCAGGAGTGCTGCATTGATCTCCCGCGCGGCAAATCCAATCGTCAATCCATCCATTGGCATTGTTTCTTCCTCCTTCCAGGGGCTTTGCCCCTGGACCCTACCAGGGCCGCGATGTGGCCCTGGACCCGAAGGGTTTCGCGCTGTGGCGCGACCAGGGCGCTGCCCTGGACCTGCAAGGGGTCGCAGACCCCTTGACCCCTTTCTGCGCCATGCTTGACTTTCTCCGACAGCTTGCGCACGCTTGTGGCTTTAGAGCATGCGGGGGTATTGCGCTCCTGTCGCTTGTAGCCGCGGAGATGATCGTTGTGTCGTCTTTCAGGTTCCATTATATCGGGTTTTTCAGTTGTACGCAAGATACCGGCGGTTTACCAGAATTTCTTGAGCTCTTCCCCTATTTCGCCGGCCCGGATCTGCCAGTGCGCGGGGCACAGGCGGCGGTATCCGCTCTGCTTGTATCTGTCATCCAGCAGCAGAGCGATTCCACGATCGGTTTCGGTGCGGATCACACGGCCAACGGCCTGCGCCACCTTCTGCATGCCAGGAATTTGATAGGCATACAGGAAGCCATTGCCCAGCTGCTCCTGATACCACTCGCGCAGCGTTTCCTGGAACAGGTTGACCTGCGGCAAACCCACGCCGACGATGGCCACGCCGTCCAGCGCGTCGCCGGGCAGGTCGATGCCCTCGGCAAAGATGCCGCCCAGCACGCACAGCGACAGCACCGGCTCGCCGCCAGGGACATAGGGCGCCAGGAAATCACGGCGCTCATCCATGCTCATGCCGGTCTGCTGCACCTGGCAGGGCGTTTCCAGCCGCTCCGCCACCTGCTTCAAGAACGCGAAGCTCGGGAAGAACGCCATATAGCGTCCGGGCTTGGCGCTCACCATCGCCTCGATCGCCGCAGCGATCGTCCGGGCCGACGCCTCACGGTAAGCGTAGCGCGTGTTCACGTCCTGCTGCACGATGCACAGGTTTTCCCGTGAAAACGGCGACGGCATGGCAAAGCATGCGTCATCCTCATTGCCGCCCAGCAAACGCTTCATGTCCTCCAGCGGCTCCATGGTCGCGGAGAAGCACACCACGCCGTTCAGCCGCTCCGTCGCCTCACTGAAATACGTGCCGACGTCCAGCGCAAAGGCCGTCACCTTTCGGCTGTTCCTTCCCTGCCACAGCCAGGCGTAAGCCGATTCATCGCGCCGTCCGGCATGGATGAAGCCCAGCAGCGGCGACAGCGTATCTGTGAGCTTTTCACCCACCTCGTCCCAGGGAAAATGCTCCGTTTCTGCGTCGATGAACGCCTCGGCCAGGTCATTCGCAGCCATGTCAAGGCTCTGCGGAATCTCGGTCAGGCGGCCTTCCTCGGCCTCCTCATCGACCGGCAGGCTATCCAGCGCATTCAGCACGCGGGTCATCGCCTTATACAGCGCATGCTTTCTGCCCGCAGCCTTGCCGACCACCGTGCGCAACCGGCGGATGCGTCCGCCGTCCACCTCGCCGGAGAGCATATCCCGCACGCGGGACAGCAGGTTATGCGCCTCGTCGATGAGCAGCGTCACATCGCTCGTCCGGTCGAAGATGCGCTGGATATGCACCGACGGATCCAGCGCATAGTTATAATCGCACACCGTCAAATCAGCCAATTCCGCCAGCGCCAGGCTGAACTCGAACGGGCACAGGCAATATTTATCCGCCAGCTCACGGATCTTTTCCGGCGACCAGTCGTCGCACAGCAGCATCTCGTCAATGGCCTCGCCCTCGCGCAGGAAATGGCCTTTGGCACGCGGACAATAATCCGGATGGCACAGCGTCCGGGCGGGGCACTGCTTATCCTTGGCGTCCAGCGTCAGCGTCCACAGGTGGAGCGTTTGGCGGTGCATGCGGGCCACTGCCTCCAGCGCACCCTGGCGCTGGGTGGTTCTTGCGGTGAGATAATAGACCTGTCCGGTCAATCCCTCGCCCAGCGCTTTGAGCGCCGGGAACAATGACGCCACCGACTTTCCGGTGCCGGTGGGCATGGAGGCAAACAGACGCCGACCCAGCCGGATCGCGGTATACACCTGCACCGCCATTTCGCGCTGGCCCGCGCGGTAGCCGTCATAGGGGAACCGCAGCGCGTGCAGCGAGGCATTGCGGGCATGCCGGTGCTCATGCACCAGCTTCATCCGACGGACAAACGGGATGAGCAGGTTCATGAACTCGTTCCGGCACTCCTCGTCGGTCATTCGCCGCTCGAACTGGCCGCGAACGGCGCCCTTACTGGTCACGTAGGTCACGCAGACATCGACGCAGTCAATCCCGTGCGTTTCGCACAGCATATGGCCATAGCAGACCGCCTGGGCCATATGGGCCGGGATCGCTTCAATGGGCGGGTGTTTTCCCTGCCACAGCTTGATCTCCTCGATCATGGGCACTTCGCCGTCCCGGAACGCGTCCATCCGGCCGCTGATGAGCAGCGATGCATCGAGTTCCTCCACCGGTACGGTGAGCTCCAGCGGCACCTCAGCCTCCCAGTCCTCGCCCATATTCGCCTGTCTGGCGCGATGGCCGAAGGCCCCCTCCTGCATATCCCGGAGGGACCCGCCCATCTGATTGATGTCCGGCGCTTTGAGCGTAAACTCCACCAGCGCCCTGACCGCCACTCTCAATCTCTCCACAGGTCCCACCTCCTTCCCAGAGGCTCTGCCTCTGGACTCCGCCAGGGCCGCGATGTGGCCCTGGACCCACGGGGTTTCGCGCTGAGGCGCGACCAGGGCGCTGCCCTGGACCTGCAAGGGGTCACAGACCCCTTGACCCCTTTCTGCGCCATGCTTGACTTTCTTCGACGACTTGCGTGCGCTTGCGGCTTTTTGCGCATGCGGCTTTATTGTCCGCTTGTCACATGGCTGTTTTTTGGCTCCATAGAGAAAAACAGGAGGGCGATGGGCCCTCCTGCGATGCGTCAGATTTCGATCTCGTCCAGAATGGCCTTCTGGGCATTCAGAAGCTCGGTGAACTTCTGGCGATAGTCGGCAACGGCGGTTTTGAGCGTTGTCACCTCGTCCACCAGGCGGGTGCGCTGGCCTGCCAGGTCGCCCAGCTGTTCCTCGGCCTTGGCACGGGCCTCGGACAGGATCGTGTCAGCCTTCTTCTGGGCCTCTGTCACCGTCTCATTCTTGATGCGCTGGGCCATTTCGAGCATCTCGCGGATGTCGTCAGTGCCGACCGCCTTTGTCACAACGGCAGGAGTGGGCTGAGGTGAAGCGGCGGGACGGGCCAGCTGTGCCTCCTTCAGCTGCTGCTGGAGCTTGGAAATGGTGTTCAGCTGACGCTCCATTTCATCGCAGATCTCGTCCAGGAAGGTATCGACCTCGTCCTGGTCATAGCCCCGGGCCTTCATCCGGAACTCCTTCGTCTCAATCATTTCAATCGTAATCTGCTGCATATGCTTGCGCTCCTTTCTCATAACGCCCATCGGCGTCCATTCATCCTTTTTTGAATATCTCAAGTGTCACCGGCAGACGATCCTTGCGGGTGGGCTCGCCCACCTCGACCAGCCGGATTCGTCCGAATCCCCGGATAGACAACAATTGTCCTTCGCTCAATTGCCGGTCCGTGCGTTCCTCCGTCTGATGATCGACGGACACTACGCCCTGCCGGATATACTCTGCCGCCTTGGTGCGCGACAGCTTCATGCCGGACGCCAGCACTGCGTCCAAGCGTGTGCTCGGAACGGTGTCCCGCAGCAGCTGACCTTCGGGGCGTTGGATCTCCGGCGTACCGGCCAGCTCGCGCACGGTGATCGTCGTGCGCCCGGCCTGCGTCCACTCCATCGGCAGACGTACCGCCAATTCAGGCAGCACGCACAGATAGGCGTGATCCTCCTGGGCGATCAGGTCGCCCATATAGGCCCGGTCCATGCCCAGTCCCATCAGGCTGCCCAGCAGATCCCGGTGGTCCACATGGGCGAATTTTGCGTTCCAGCGGATTTCCACCCACACGGCGGTGAACTCCGGTTCATCATCCGCCGGATGAAAGCAGACTTGTACCCGCTCCGCGTCCGGCCATCCGCCGTCAAAGCTGACCGCAACACCGACTGCCCGCGCCTCATGGACCGCCAGCGCACGCTCCTCGCCCGTCACAAAACGTCCGGGCACGCTCCGGTAGAGCTTATCGGCGCGCATGGCCTCCTGGCGGAGACGCATTTGCAGCTGCTGGGATTCGTCGCCGCGCATCAGCCGCGCAGGATGGAGATCAGGCGCTGCACAAGGCCGATCACGATCCAGACCGCCACCGGCGACCAGTCAATGATCTTGACCTTGTCCGGCAGCTTTGCATTCAAAAAGCCGCGCACAGGCGCCAGGACGGGCTCCACCAGACGGTTCAGCAGCTCAGTCCACTGGTTCGCAGCGGGCTTGATAAACATCAAAATCACATACACCAGCACCAGCAGATCATAGATGGACAGCACCGTGCCCACGGCGCCCAGAATCAAACGAAACATAACTCATTCCTCCCTCCGCTCAGCGGTAGCTGTAGCGGCGTTCTTCGTAATCGGCGTTCTTCTGTTCCTGATTTTGACGGCTGCGCCAGCGGACGTCCGTTCGCAGCTCGCCGGACGTGCCGTTCTTGCCCCAGCGGTCGTCCGCATCCTTCTCGGACATGGCGCGGATGGACTCATAGGGCTCCACCAGTACGGTATGCGGCGCGATCAGATAAATGCAGCGGCTCGCCACGCGCGTGAAGCTGCACTGCATGGTGAAGGCTGCGCCGTAAAGCATGTCCAGGCAGCGGGTGCGCTCGCTCTCATCGCTGACTAGCTCCAGGTTCACCACAATGCTCTCGCCGTTGCGCATGAACTCGATCAGTCGGAAGCAGGACGCTACGGACAGCGGCTGCGCCAGGCGCTCCACATGATTGTAAGCCACGCCCTGCTCGCTCTTGAACTGCTGACCAAAGGCGTAGGTCACATTGCCCTCCGTCTGATACGGAGCGTCAGGGGCGGCATGACGGCCTGCCTGGGCCTGCTGCTCAGGCACCTGCTGGAAGCCCCAGGTTCTGGGCCGCTCGTCCAGCGGCTGCTGCGCCTGCTGGGCCCAGGAGTTCTGGAAGCCGGTCGCCTGCTGCCGGAAACCCGCGCCCTGCTGGAATCCACCGGCCTGGAAGCCGGTCTGCTGCTGGCCCATGCCGTTTTGATAGCCGGTCTGCGCAAAGCCCGTGCCCTGGAAGCCCGTCTGACCGAATCCCGCAGCCTGGAAGCCGCCGTTCTGGTAGGACGTGTTCTGTTCCGGGTACGCATTGCCGGAATAATTCTGCTGGAATCCGGTATTCTGATAGAAGTTGGGATCATAACCCGTCTGGCTGAAGCCGGTGTTCTGCATCATGGGCGGCTGCTCATGCAGGGGCTTGCGCGGCTGCACAGGCGGATGATAGCCGGTGTGACCGCCGTTGGCCATGTTCGGTTCGGGGCCGTCGGTGACGACGGGGCCCTGGCGCATCTTGTTGACAAAGGTCATGAATGAATCCTTGATAGACATCTTGTTTCCTCCCGTTGTTCACTGCTGCCCCGCGCCATAGTCCCGCGGACCGAAGATCGCGCTTCCCACGCGGACCATGGTCGAACCATGGCGGGCAGCCAGCAGGTAATCTCCGGACATTCCCATGGAGAGTTCCTGCATTGTCACGCCATCCACCGCCTCATCCCGGAGGCGTTCAAACAGCGTGCGCATATCGGCAAAAAGGCCGGATAACAATGCTTCATCATTGGTGTGGGGCATCACGGCCATCAGGCCCTGAATCCGCAGGCCCGGCAGGTGCGCCGCCTCCCGCAGGAACGGCAGCACTTCTTCCGGCGGCATGCCGCCCTTCTGCTCCTCGCCGGCGGGGCTCACCTGAACAAGAACAGGCATCACCACGCCGTGCTTCTGCGCCTGACGGTCGATCTCCTGCGCCAGATTCATCCGGTCCACGGACTGAATCATACACACATGCTCTATTATATATTTTACCTTGTTGGTTTGCAACCTGCCGATGAGGTGAATGTTGAATTTTCCATCCAATGCGGGCAGCTTCTCGACGACCTCCTGCACGCGGTTCTCACCGATCTCGGTCACGCCCATCCCGGCCAGGGGCAGGATCAGCTCCGCCGGATGGGTCTTGGTCACGGCGATCAGCTTCGGCGGGGCATAACGTCCCTCCGAGGCTGTTTCGAGGCTGGCCCGCACCGCCGTGAGGCGCTGGGCAATGTCGGCATTCTCCATGTCAGCGCCTCCCGTCAAAACAGGCGCACGGTCTGTCCCTCAAAGAGCAGGCCCTGGGTCACCGCCGTGACATACATGTTGTCGCCGTCCTGATACACGATCTGGACAGGGATGAACAGCTGATTGGAGCCGTCGATGACCACGACGCCCTGCATCTCATCCTGGGTGTAGATCGCGCGGGACGGGACCATCAGCGTCGCCAGATAATCGCCCAGCTCCGCCTGGCAGGTGCGCATGTACAGGACCGGCGTCACGCTGCTGTCCACGGACAGGCGAACCAGCAGCTCGCCGCCGGAGCGTGTGAAGGACTCCACCGTCGCCTGGACGGTCGTGTTCTCAAAATGCTCCAGCTGCAGCTCGTAGACCTGACCCTCCACCGGGTTCCAGTTGGTGTCGTCCACCAGGAACAGCACATTCCAGTGACCGTCGCGGATGGTGCGGTAGATGGTGGTCTTGCCCTTGGTCAGCGCACTGGCTGCGGGCTTTTCACCGTTCATCATCCGCCGGACCTCAGCGGGCGTGAACTGATCGTAATTGCTGGTGGTCAGACCATACTCATAACCGTCGGAATAGAAGCTGATGATTGATTCGGAGGTGGCGGCATACTGTTTGGTCCAGCTGCTGATGCGCTGCTTCTGCGCACGTTCGTCGTCCAGCAGGCGGCTCATGCGCTGATCGTTGGCGTACTTCGTTTTGAGGTACTGCTGGCGGGCTGTGATGGCTGCCTTGAGCAGCATCTCCTGGTTTTGCAGGTTGCCTCTGGCGCCGGCCAGCATGGAGCGGACCTCGCGTGCGCGGGCCAGCACGTCGCTCTCCACGCGGGCCATGCGGGCGTCATAGGTCGTTTCTGCATTGAGCAGCGACAGCTGATAGTCGCGGATCTGGTCGCGGTAATCCTGCAAAGAGGTGATCTCGCGGTTGGAATAGCCGGAGGAGAACACGTCGCAGATGGCCAGGCCGCGGGCAACTGTCATGCCCTCGTCGGCAATGTAGGTGATGCGGGTCACACCCTCGGCGTCGTAGGGCGTCTCGTTGCGGACGATCAGCGCGTCGCCGGAATAGCGTGCGCCCAGCATGCCTACCTGGATGGTCGCATAGTTGGTGCGGGCCGGGACCAGCGTCGTGATCAGATACCATGCCACCAGACCGACTGCGCATACGATCACGGCAATCTGAAACAGGGACAGGCCGCGGCGCGGCGGCTTTTCATTCACGGGCTGCTCCGGCTGCATAGGCGGCATATTTTGATACCCAGCCTCCGGCATCGGCGGCATATTGGCATAGCCGGTGTTCGGGCCGGGCTGAGCCATATTCTGATAACCGGCGCCCTGCATCGGCTGATTCATGTTCGGATAGGATGCATTCGGCATGGGCGGCATATTCGCGTAGCCCGTGCCCTGCATCGGCGGCATCCCTGCCGTGTTCTGCGTGGGCTGGTTCATGTTCGGGTAAGGCGCATTCGGCATGGGCGGCATGTTCGCGTAGCCCGTGTTCTGCATCGGCTGACCCATGTTCGGGTAAGGCACATTGGGCATGGGCGGCATATTCGCATAGCCCGTGTTCTGCGCCGGTTGACCCATATTCGGATAACCCGCGCCGCCTTGAGGGCCGCCCGGGTTGTTCTGGTAGTTCGGGTACATGCTTCGTCTCCTTTCCGAAGGAGTCTGATAGGTCATCTTTTATGATACCACATCATAGACCATCTTGGCAAGCAAAAGTCCCAGAACTACGATGAGCATCTTTTTGATAAAGCCTGTGCCGCGCTTGATGGTCATGCCTGCGCCCAGCAGATTGCCCGCGATCGCGCAGGCCGCCGCCGGAATGCCCAGGCCAATGAGCACATTGCCGCTGATCAGATAGGTGGTCAGCGCCGCAATGTTGCTGGCCAGATTCACGATCTTCGCCGTGCCGCTGGCCATGACCGTCTCCATGCCCAGGATCATGGTGAACAAAATGATGAGGAACGTGCCCGTGCCCGGTCCCACCAGGCCATCGTAGAAGCCGATCGCCAGGCCGATCGCCAGACTGACCGGCTTCACGGCCCCCTCCGGCACGCGGCGTTTGCCCGTAAAGGACGAGCGGTTGCCCAGCACGATCACCGCCACCACCGGGATCATGCAGATCATCATGATGCGCACAACGTTCTCCGGGATACGCTGCTGAAGGGTCGCACCCAGCCAGCTGCCCGGAAGCGCGCCCAGCGCCGCCAGAATGCCGATCCAGGCATCCACCTTGCGGCTGACGATAAAGCGTCCCGACGCCGCAATGGTGCCCAGGCACGCCGACAGTTTGTTGGTGCCCGCCGCCAGATACGGATTCAGGCCTGCGAGATAGTATGCCGGCAGACTGATCAGGCCGCCGCCGCCCGCCACGCTGTCCACAAAGCCCGCAAGAAAGGTCAGCGGGCACACGATCAGAAACATCGTCCATGTCAGTTCCATAACGAACCCCATTCCTCATGAAGAATGGAGCGCTATAATTATAACGCTCCACTCCATGCATTTGTGTCAAAACCCATCAATTTCCGAAATTTTTCGTTCCATTCTCCATCCACCGCATGAGCGCAGCCCAGCCGCATGCTCCCAGCCCCATCGGCGCTCAAGCCATAGAGGAAGCTCAAGCCGGACCGAGAACGGGTCAAGGGGCTGCGCCCCTTGCAGGTCCAGGAATACGTCTGCCCAGTGGGCAGTTCCGCGTAGCGGAAAGTATTCCGAAGCGCAGCGTAGGCGGAACAGCGCCCTGGTCGCGCCTCAGCGCGAAACCCCGCGGGTCCAGGGCCACATCGCGGCCCTGGCGGGATCGCTAAGGGCAGAGCCCTTAGCCCACGAACTCGTTGTAGATTGCCTTAATGGTGCGCTCGAAGTCGACATCGTCCACGCCAACGATGATGGAGAGCTCGCTGGAGCCCTGGTCGATCATGCGGACGTTGATGCCCGCGCGGGACATGGCCGAGAACAGACGGGCAGCAGTGCCGCAGTTGTTGACCATGCCGCGGCCGACGGTCGCGATGATGGACATGTTGTCATGAATGGTCAGCTTGTCGGGATGGGTCTCATCGGCAATGCGGCGCACGATCTCCTCGCGATGGGGAGCCAGCGCGTCATAGGACACAACCACGCTCAGGCTGTCAATGCCGGAAGGCATATGCTCAAAGGAAATACCGGACTCCTCAAACACCTGCAGCACACGGCGGCCAAAGCCAAGCTCCATGTTCATCATCGCCTTTTCCACGGCGATGACACTGAAGCCCTTATGGCCTGCCACGCCGGTGATGGTCGGCGCGTCAGATTCCACCGGAGCGTCCAGGCTGATCAGCGTGCCGGGATGCTCGGGATTGTTGGTATTGCGGATGATGGTCGGGATGCCCACCTTGTGCACGGGGAACATGGCGTCCTCATGCAGCACAGACGCGCCCATATAGCTCAGTTCGCGCAGCTCGGCATAGGTGATGGAGCTGATCTCGCGGGGATTCTCTACAATGCGCGGGTCCGCCATCAGGAAACCGGACACATCGGTCCAGTTCTCATAGGCGTCGGCCTTCACCGCACGGGCCACAATGGCGCCGGTGATGTCGCTGCCGCCGCGGCTGAAGGTGTGGATGGAGCCATCCGCCTTCACGCCATAGAAGCCGGGCACAACGGAGGGCACGCCGTCTGCCAGCAGGGCCATCATGACCACGTTGGTCTTTTCACTGTCGAAGGTGCCGTCCTCCTTGAAAAACACGACCTTCGCCGCGTCCATGAAGCGCCAGCCCAGATAAGAGGCCAGCAGCATGCCGTTCAGATACTCGCCGCGGCTGGCGCAGTAGTCCGCCGACGCGCCCGCAGCAATCTTCTCGTTCACCTCATCCAGGGCCGCGCCCAGATCCACCGTCAGGGACAGCTCCTCGGCAATGTCCATGTAACGGGCCGCGATCAGGTCAAAGGTTTCCTGGAAATCCTTGCCCTCCACGGCCAGCTTGTGGCACTTGTAGAGCAGGTCGGTCACCTTGTCATCCTCCTTGAAGCGGCGGCCGGGCGCGGAGGGCACCACGTACTTTCTCGCCGGGTCCAGAAGAATAATGTCCTTTACCTTCTTAAACTGGCCGCTGTCGGCCAGGGAACTGCCGCCAAACTTGGTCACGATCGTCTTCGTCTTCATCATCAGGTTCCTCCCTGCTTCATAATAAACCATATCCAAATTATGATACCTCCACACTGCCGTTCTGTCAACGATTTGAGGCAAAAACCACGTTGTTTTCCTGTCTTTTTTGTGTGCAGACGCCGCTTATCATTCAACATCGCCCCCGCATACAGTTGCAGTTCTTCGTTCACTATGATACAATGTTTCTGAAAGAGAGGTCTTTGGTCATGAACAAGAAAGTATGTGCCGCTGCCGCGCTGATTGCCGACCTGGCCATCATCGTGTTTACCATCCATGCCATTTCCGGCTTCTTTGTCGGCACGGGCGACCAGTTTATGAACGTCGCCGGTTTTGTCTGCTTCCGCTATTTCACGATTGATTCCAACGTGCTGGCCGCCATCGCCTGCTGTGCTGCCATTCCCAGCAAAATCCGCGCATTGATGGGCCGTCCCGCCGCGCTTTCCCGCCCGCTGCTGCTCCTGAAGCATGCCGGCACCGCCGCTGTGACCGTCACACTGCTGACCGTGCTGTTCTTCCTGGGCCCGACGATGGGCTACGGGGCAATGTTCGTCGGCCCTTCCTTCTGGCTGCACGGCGTGAACCCGGTGCTGGCGATCCTGGTGTTTGTGCTGGCTGACGGCAACGGGCTGCTCCGTCTGCGCGACTGGCCGATCGGCGCGCTGCCGGTGGCAGTATACGCCTGCTTTTATGTGCCGCTGGCCGTGTTCACCCATGTGTGGCCTGACTTCTACGGGTTCAATGTGGGTGGATTGTGGTACGTGAGCGCACCCGTGATGCTTGCTGCCGCAAACCTGATCAGCCTGGGACTGTACGCCGCTCAGCGTCTGGTTGTCCGCCGTGCCGGAAGCGCCGCCGAAGCCCGCTGATTTGCGTCCCGAAAAAAATTTATCATTTCCCCTTGACGAATCCCCCGGTGCCATGCTATAATAACGAAGCTGGTTCTCCATGGAGAGATGGCCGAGCGGTTGAAGGCGCTGGTCTTGAAAACCAGTGATGTCGAAAGGCACCGGGGGTTCGAATCCCTCTCTCTCCGCCAGCTTCCTTTTTCGCATGGCCTGCGGAGAAGGGATAAATGAATAGTTGGAGAAGTACCCAAGAGGCCGAAGGGGCTCCCCTGCTAAGGGAGTAGTGTGGGTAACCGCAGCGCGAGTTCAAATCTCGCCTTCTCCGCCACGAAAGTCCAGGATCTGCAAGGGTTCTGGGCTTTTTGTTACCCTTCCATACATCAACCGTACATCAACGCTGTTATAGGCTGTTGATAAGGTTGCTCATTTTGTCAGATGCCATCTGTAACATCATGTCGGAAACGTGTCCATATCTGTCCATTGTAAAGGATACAGTCGCGTGTCCCATCATGTCAGATACCGTCTTTATGTCTGTTCCATTTTGCAGGGACAACGTTGCAAATGTGTGCCGTAGGTCATGAAAACGTAAGTTATCCAATTTGATTTTATGCGCCACATCCTTGAAATGCTTACGAATTGTGGGATTTGTCAGATGACAACCGTCTGAATTGATGAATACAAGATTCATTGTATTCTCCCAACCTACACCGCCTTGAAGTTTCCACATCATCTGACACGACTTCAGCAGCGCAGAATATCCATTACTTGCGGTGCTGGCTGAATGATTCTTGACTTACTGTTCTTTGTCATCGTGAATCCATATGTACCGCCTGCTTTACATTCTCGTTGCAATTGACGATACACGCGAATTGTTCCACGCTCAAAGTCGACACAATGATCTCCCCGCTATATGGTTGTGATCATGTAAGAGGGATTGTTCGGATCATTGTCTGACGTATCATCGTTGGATCTTGCATAATTCATCAGGAATGCGCAGTGAATAATCCACCCGTCCCTACCCTCTGTCATCGGAAATATACCGACTTCTGACCGCCGCCGTCCAAAACATGAAACGCCGGTTTGCTTCCTTCTTCTATGACAAAGGCACGATCTCCGAATCGTCGGAAATCGTGCCTTTTACTGTATGCAGTTTCATTCCGTCGCCCATTCACGAAACAAACTGGAACACCGTGAAGCCGATATACGCGCACAGCAGCAAGACGCCCTGCCAGCGGCGGAGCTTGCCGGTCGTCAGGGCCGGGACGCACAGGATCAGCATAACGCCCAGCATCACCGGGAGATCGACAAGAAGCGAGCTGTTGACGCCCGCAAGCAGCTTGTCGGTGGGAATCGTGAAGGGTGCCAGGGTCGCAGAGGTGCCGGTGACCAGCACCAGATTAAAGAGGTTTGCGCCGATGACATTGCCCAGAGACAGGGCGCCATGGCCCTTCGCCAGGGAGGTGATTGCCGTTACCAGTTCGGGCAGCGAAGTGCCCAGTGCAACCATGGTCAGGCCGATGACGGAATCCGGCACGCCCAGGGCCTCTGCAATCTTCGTACCGTTGTCCACCAGCAGGTTCGCGCCCTCGGCAATTGCCGCCGCGCCAACCACCAGCAGCACCAGCTGCTGCCACAGCTCGCGTTCCTTTTCCGATTCGCCTTCGTCCTCATCCTCGGCCAATTCGGGGTGGGCCTTCATTTGACGGATGGTCAGAAGGATGTACACCACAAACATCGCCAGCAGCGTCAAACCGGTCCAGCGCTCAAAGCGGCCCGCCGTGTAGGCCGTCATGCAATAGAACGCTGCCGCCAGGAAGAAAAAGCCTGCGGGCAGGACCAGCGACTTCTTGTTGATCGCCGCCGGGCGGATAGCCACGGTCAGCGCCGCAATCAGGCTGGTATTGCAGATGACCGAACCGATCGCATTGCCATACGCGATGCCGCCCACGCCCTCCAGCGCAGAGGTCGCGGAAACCATGACCTCGGGCAGCGTCGTGCCGATGGACACGACCGTCGCGCCGATCAGCAGCTCCGGCAGATGGAAGCGATGCGCAATGCCTGTCGCACCGTCGACAAACCAGTCGCCGCCTTTGATGAGCAGCACAAGACCCAGAGCAAACAATAACACAACAACCAGCATAATGATTCTCCCTTTCCGTTAAATGTCGTATCCGGCGCGAATGGACGCCGCCACAAAGCCTGCGATTTTTTCCTTCCAAAGCTCATCCGGGTGAATCTCGCCATGCTCCTTGGCGATGAGCCGCGAAAAGCCGCTCTCATAGAAGCTGTCAATCACCTTCACGCCGCAATACCGGCACACATCGACAATGACGTCGCGCTTCAGCCGCGTCGTTTCCCAGCTCATCCAGGGCTGCGGCGTCCAGCTTTGCAGAGGCGTCGCCACAAAGATGGCCGCGCCGGGGCAGGCGCTTTGCAGCGTCTCAATGGTCCAGCGCAGCGCCGATGCGATGCTGCACCGGTCCAGCTCAGCATAGGACTGAACCAGCACTTTGTCCCGGTCATCGCAGACCGCGTTGCGGACATTGTTGCCATCGTTGGTCGAGATGGCGATATAGATGATATCCGGTGTTCCGAGCCCCAGACCCAGGCCCGCCGATTCATCCAGCGCAAACTCACCGTCAATGGGATGCCGCCAGCGGATCGTCTCCCCGGCCGGCGTCACTGCCTGCAATACGCGCCGCACCTGATTGGACAGCACGTTGTCGTCTGTGTTTGTGTTCGGCGGAACATCCAGGGTGATACGAGTCACATTTTCTGTTCCCTCATGCCAGTCTGAGCAGGTCGCATAGCCGCAGGCGAAATTCCCCAGCAGCGCCGCGCCCAGCTTCCCGGCGACGACCGTACCGATGCCGGTGACCTGGTCGCTGGCGATGCTGTCGCCCAGGCACGCGAAGGTTGCCGGTGTTCTCATCGTATGATGCCTCCTTCTCCATGATGTGGCGCAGATAGAAAAACGAGACCCATCCGTCCGTGGACAGATAAGTCTCGTCATGATGTACAAAGCCAGAAGCAGTTGCTTCGCGGTTGTTGACTTTGTCCCGCCTGGCGGCGGTGACTACTCCCTTACATGCGGGATTCTACCATTTTACCCGATGGTTGTCAAGAGGAAAAGCATGCAGCCTGCACCGCATTACTGGCGCTTGTAGTTCGGGAAACGGACATAAAACGCCTGCTTGTCCCGATACATGTTTTCCTCGGCCAGACTGATCAGCCGCATCAGCTGCGACTTGCTGCCGTAGGCGGTACCGATGGCGGCCAGCGGCACCGGGCAGGCGTTCATCTGAGCGATCAGCTCCTTGGTCTGCTGATCAAAGGCGTCCTGTTCAACGCCCGGCAGAAGGACCACAAACTCATCGCCGCTGATTCGGAAGGTGGATCCATGGTGAAAATGCCGGTGCAGCATCTCAGCCAGATCACACAGCAGCCGGTCACCGCGCTCATGGCCAAAGTGATCGTTGGCATATTTGAGGCCGTTGGCGTCGCAGAACACCACGCCAATATTCTCATCACCCTGCTGGCAGCCGCACATTTCCGTGAATGCACGTCGATTGAGCAGGCCCGTCAACTCATCGCGCCGCGACTCGTCCGTGATGACACGCTCACGCCGGAGATAGTCCCGCTCCTGCTCGCCCTGGAGCATCACATAGATCAGCAGCAGCGACAGCGTACAAGCGGGATAGCTGAAGGAATATTCCGGCGCAAGAACATTCGGCACCATGGCAAGCGCCGGAAAGAGCGTGTAGGACAAAACCGCGATGCTGTCATGCAGCCGCAGCGCCTTTCGATAACGGATCACGATCCATGTGACGGCAAAATAGACTGATGTCTCCATCGCCAGATAGATCGCGTAATGCGGTCCGATGTCATAAACGCCATTCTGAATGACAAACATGCCGCCGCACAGACTGTCAATCATCACGATCACCAGAAAAACGATGCTCGCAATCGCAAGGAACTCGAACATGGTCCTGGATGTCTTTTGCCTTGCGGCGATATGCTCGTACAGATAATAAAACAGCATTGCCGACGCCGGAAACACCGCGACAAAGGAGATCAGCGTGGAGATCGTCAGCAGCGGCAAATGCTGCCCCTGACCCTCGAAGATCCAGGAAACCAGGTCCGCGCCCTGACCGACCGTCATCGCCAGCACGCAGAGTGAGAACAGCCGATGCTTCCTCGTGGGCTGCCGCACCTCAAACAGGTTGCCATACAGCACAATGAGATTGACCAGCAGCGCTAATACTTCTGAACAGATGATCGTCTGAATCACACGGTATCCTCCCCTGTCGGACCAATCGTCTTATTCCTTCGGCAGCATCCCGGCGCTTCTCACCGGCTGATCCAGGCGCATTTCCACATATTCGCGCATAAGCGCCGTCGGCGCATAGCAATCCGTCTCGTTCACCCAGGACGCTGAGCCTGAGCGCAGCGCCATTTTCATCCAGGCCAGCTGCGCCGCTGCCAGCGGCCGATGCATGTTTTGAATCGAATACTGCGGCGCCCGCTGGCCGTGCAGCAGCACTTTTTCCTGAGCCAGCAGCTCCTCATGGCAGCCCCGGCAGACAAGGCCGCCGCCCCGCAGATCAAGGAACAGCGCTTCCTCCTTTTCCAGAATGCGTCCGCACTGGATGCAGGCGTCCAGCTCCGGCTGATAACCCTCGCAGGCCGCGAAATGGATCAGGAACCCCGCCAGCAGCGGCCGCCATTCCTGGTCCGTAAAGGTCAGTCGCGACAGCGTATGCAGAAGCAGCATGAACAGCTCCTGCGCATTCTCGCCCGGCTGGATCGCCAGTTCACACAGATTCAGCAGATATGTGCCCACGGCCAAACGGTCAAAGTCCTCCCGCAGCGGGTAAAACATTTCGGTCAGGGTCACATTGGTGATCGTGAGACGGTCCGCCTTCTGGTACAATTCATAATCGCCGAGCGCAAAGATCTCGCTGGCGTTGAGCAGGGGCGATTTGGGTCGGCGGCAGCCGCGGCACATGGCCTCGAGCTTGCCGCGCGTGGGGCTGAACAGCGTCAGCATGCGGTCGTTATCCCGGTAATTGACATAACGCAGGACGATCGCGGTGTGTTCCGTCTGATTCACGCAGTTCAGCCTCCTTTCTTATATTCAGACATGTTCGACGCCTCTTTGCCGCAATCCTCCATTCCCTCCGAAATGCGAGGATTTTGCTTCATTGTGAAGGAATTTGCCGAGGATACGCGAAATTCAATAAAGTCATACTATTTGAAATGAGGTTGTCGATCCATGGATGCACAGACCTACAATAAATACACCGCAATTCTTCGCGCCGAGCTGATCCCTGCGACCGGCTGCACCGAGCCGATCGCTCTGGCCTGGGCCGCCGCCATGTGCCGCAGCATGCTGCCTTCCCTGCCCGACAAGATCGAGGCATGGGCCAGCGCCAGCATTATCAAAAACGTAAAGAGCGTGGTCGTGCCCAACACCGACGGTTTGAAGGGCATTGACGCCGCCATCGCCGCCGGCGTGACGGTGGGCGCTGCTGACCGTGAGCTGGAGGTATTGTCCATTGTGCCAGCTGACGCCAAGCGTCAAATTGTCGAGTTCATGGCCAAGTGCCCGATTCACGTACAGCTCGCCAACTCCAGCGAGAGCTTTGACATTGTGCTGGAGATGACCGCAGGCGATCATTCCGCCCGCGTGCGTATTGCCGGTCACCACACGAACGTCGTGCTGCTGGAGCAGGACGGCAAGATCCTCAAGGAGAATCAGACCACGCTGGAATCCGTCCAGCAGGGCGGCGAGGACCCCTTCATGACCATCGCGGGCATTTATGAATACGCCAACACCTGCAAGCTGGAGGATGTCGAGGAGACGATCCAGCGTCAGATCGACTGCAATGTGGCGCTGTCCAATGCCGGTCTGAGCGGGGCCTGGGGCGCCCGGATCGGACAGATGCTGCTGGAAAAGGGCGGCACCGAAAATATCCTGTCCAAGGCCCGTGCCCGCGCCGCCGCAGGCTCCGACGCCCGCATGAGCGGCTGTGAAATGCCCGCCGTGATCAATTCCGGCTCCGGCAACCAGGGCCTGACCATCACGCTGCCCATCGTGACCTACGCCGAGGCGATGTATGCGCCCCATGAATTGCTGATCCGTGCGCTGGTCTTTGCAAACCTGTCCTCCATCCGCATCAAGAAGGAGATCGGCTGCCTGTCCGCTTACTGCGGCGCAGTGTGTGCCGGCTGCGCGGCCGGCGCAGGCATCGGTTATCTGCGCGGCGATAACTGCGGCATTCTGGAGCGCACGATCGTCAATGGTCTGGCCATCCTCTCCGGCACCATCTGCGACGGCGCCAAACCCTCCTGTGCCGCCAAGATCGCCATGAGCGTCGAGTCCGGCGTCATGGCCCTCGAAATGGCTGAGCGCGGCAATGATTTCCAGGGCGGCGACGGCATTGTCAAAAACACCATCGAGGACACCATCCATGAAGTCGGCACCCTCAGCCGCGATGGCATGTCCATCACCAACGAGGTTGTTTTGAACATTATGCTGGGCAAGTGATTCTGTTTGCAGGGCCACCTGCGCTTCGCAATGCTTTTCTCTGTGCGGAACTGCAAGCGGCCTTGACCCTTTCTGCGCCATGCTTCATTCTCTGATGACTTGAGTGTGCCTGCAGAGTGCGACCGCAGCTTCATTCTGATTAGGAACCGCCGATTGTTCAGGGAGCAATCCCTCGAATGATCGGCGGTTCGTTGTGGGTTTGATGCATCCGCGGCTTTGAATTATCTGCGCTGTAATGCTTCCCAGCCGCTTATTGCGGTACATGAAGAATCGCTCTGCACAGAATGGCTGGGAAAAGTGCCTGTCCATGGACAGGCAAATCACACTGACGAGCCAATGCAGGGCAGGCTCCTGACGACTTGAGGCGACCTGTACACATCAAGTCCGGGGCTTGCGCTTTTATGTAGCCTGTGCTATAATATTCTTGTTGCACAGGCTTTGGTCCCGTAGCTCAGCAGGATAGAGCGGTCGCCTCCTAAGAAGAAGCTCGCCGCCCGCCAAAACGGATTCTGGAAAACGAACACTCAGTTCGAATCGCGTCGAGCTATAGAACCGCCGCCTATCACCTTTTATCTAACAGAAGGTGACAGCTGGTTTTCGAACCCCCCGCCAATGTTAGAAAAACTAACATTTTTCTAACAGCAGCCCCCGAAATTCGAGGGATAAAGCCAATGAAGATATAACAATCAAAATCCCGGAAACCCAGTAAAATCAAGGGTTTCAAGCCACATGGTCCCGTACCTCAGCAGGATAGAGGGTCCGCCTCCTAAGAAGAAGCTCGCCGCCCGCCAAAACGGATTCTGGAAAACGAACACTCAGTTCGAATCGCGTCGAGCTATAGAACCGCCGCCTATCACCTTTTATCTAACAGAAGGTGACAGCTGGTTTTCGAACCCCCCGCCAATGTTAGAAAAACTAACATTTTTCTAACAGCAGCCCCCGAAATTCGAGGGATAAAGCCAATGAAGATATAACAATCAAAATCCCGGAAACCCAGTAAAATCAAGGGTTTCAAGCCACATGGTCCCGTACCTCAGCAGGATAGAGGGTCCGCCTCCTAAGCGGAAGGTCGCCTACCACATTTTCGAGAAATCGAAAACGAGTTCTGAGTTCGGATCAGACCGAGGATGTTTCTTGAACCTTCCGCCACAGTATCTAACATTCGTGGCCGCTGGTTTTTGAACCTCCCGCCAATGTTAGATAATCTAACAGTTATCTAACAGAATGGGCCTTCATCTAACAGATTTCTGGTAGAAAAGCCCATGAAACCATAACAATCGAAATCCCGGAAAGCCTTGAAAATACTAGGTTTTCCGGACTATGCACCCGTAGCTCAGCAGGATAGAGCGGTCGCCTCCTAAGCGACAGGCCGTGGGTTCGAATCCCGCCGGGTGCGCCAAAACAGCCCAATTTCTCGACCGGAATGCTTCTAACAGCGTTCTGGCGGGAGGTTGGGTTTTTTCTTTATTTCCAGTTCAAAAGAGGCATTTTTCATCTAACGGATTTTGAGCCTTGTTAGATGCTATCTAACAAGACGCCCTTTTATCTAACAGATTTCAGTAAGAGCCCGGTACTCTCTGCAAACATTGGAAAGTGGTTCGCTTTCCAAATGTGGGAGGTTCACTATTCTCCGGACAACTTTCATAACCTTCTATTCCCCACAGCGATATCAATTCTGAATATCAACTGGTTTCATTATGGTTACAAATACCGCCAAATGCCACCTGGTATATCGACTTTGCGCATGTCTTATGCTATACTAAAGAATGGTTTAGTCTATCCTGTTGTTTTCAAAAGAACGTGCTCATGGAGTTCCATGACTTGACCTTGGAGGGCCAATACATGATTACAGGCGAATTGAGAAGCAAAGTAGATTCGATTTGGGATACGATCTGGACGGGTGGCATCACCAGCCCTATTACCGTATTGGAGCAGATCACTTACCTGATGTTCATGAAACTGCTGGACGATAATCAGCTCAAGGCTGAAGCAAATGCCAGCATTCTTGGTGTACCTCTGAAAATTAAAGTATTCCAGGAAGGCGTTTGTGTTATCAGTGAAACGCCTCATGTTGAAACCGACTATAAAAACCTTCGCTGGAATGTCTTCCATAACTTTGAACCCAGCGAGATGTTATCCAATATCCAAAACTACGTTTTTCCCTTCATCAAGACAATCGGTGAAGGCAAAGACACTGCATTCAGTCGCTACATGAAGGATACTGTGTTTCTGATCCCCACAGCAAAGGTGCTTGCTAAGGTTGTGGATGGCATCGATGCAATGGACATGAACAACAAGGACATCATGGGCGATGTCTATGAATACCTTCTGGGCAAGATCGCTGCTGCCGGTGAGAATGGTCAGTTCCGCACCCCTCGTCATATCATCAATATGATTGTTGAACTCATGCAGCCCACTCTCAAGGATCGTATTCTTGATCCTGCAATGGGCAGTGCTGGCTTCCTTCTCTCCTCTGCTGCGTATGTTGGTGAACACCAGAAGAAGGAACTCATGCGCACCGAGAACATGAAGTACTTCAAGAGCGGTATGTTTGCTGGTTTCGATACGGATCAGTCTATGCTTCGTATCGGTGCCATGAACATGATGCTCCATGGTGTCGAAGATCCCAACATCAAGTATCAGGATTCACTTTCAGGTGAGAATGCTGAGCGTGATGCGTATTCTCTGATCATGGCGAATCCTCCGTTTACTGGAAGCGTGTTCCAGGAGGAGATCAGCAAAGACCTGCTGGCTCTGTGTAAGACTCGTAAGACTGAACTGCTCTTCATGGCTTTGTTCACCAAGATGCTAAAAGTCGGCGGACGCTGCGCTTCTATCGTTCCTGATGGCGTCTTGTTTGGCAGCAGCACAGCACATAAGGCTCTGCGCAAAGAACTGGTTGAGAATCAGCAGCTCCGAGCAGTCATTTCGATGCCCAGCGGTGTTTTCAAGCCCTATGCTGGTGTTTCAACCGCTATTCTGGTGTTTACAAAAACAAACGCCGGTGGCACCGATAAGGTTTGGTTCTATGACATGAAGGCTGATGGTTATAGTCTGGATGATAAGCGCAGTCCGATTGATCAGAATGACATCCCAGATGTAATTGCCAGGTTCCATAATCCTGCTGATGAAGAGGGTCGCGAGCGCACTGAACAGAGCTTCTTTGTTCCGAAGGAAGAGATTGCTGCCAATGACTACGATCTCAGCATCAATAAGTACAAGAAGACCGAGTACACCGCTGTCGAGTATCCGCCTACTTCCGAGATCATGGCTCGTCTTCAGGCGTTGCAGCAGCAGATTGATGTTGAGATGGGCACTCTTCAGCAGCTGCTGGCACAGGAGGACTCTTGACAATGAAGATTTTTATTCTGAACAATTCGGATTTGTGGGGGTGATGGGATG
>R21__coassemble_787_pt1 | contig 24505 bp, 20 predicted proteins | sample R21__metabat2_low_PE_059 | metagenome-assembled genome bin R21
TTCATAGGAAAAACGCTCCTTCCGACAAGAGGACCATCTCGACCTGTGCGGATTCGGCAGCCAGCAGTCCAAATTGTCCGGCTGATCAGTCTGCCTCCGCGCAAACGCGATTATCTGCGAATATTATACAAGGTTGCCATTGTTTTGTAAAGAACAACGATGGAAAGCAATGCCGCAGACAAAAGCAGGGAATCCATATTGAAAGGAAGAAAATACATAGGTGTCGACAAGGCGGCCAGATTAAAGCAGAAATAGAATGGATCAGAGGAAGCAGGCAGGCCCAAGCGCCGCTGCCCATGAGGAAAGGAAGCAATCGAATGGATGTTATCGCGATGCTGGAGCCGATTTTCCGGCAATATCTTGATGAGATCGACCAGGTGATGCGCACAAAGAAGTTCGGCGATGGTTTGTTTGGCATGCCCGGCGGGCCCAAGGACGATCCTTGCCACGACCACTTTGACAAGTCCGTGAGCGACGCAGTGAAGCAGCTGGTCGAAGACGGTGTTTCCGGCGGGGAAGCCGCAGCGGCGGTTGAGTATCTGCTGCATTCCCAGTCCCTGGATCAGGGCGTGGAATGTGCGTATTGGATGCTGCTGGCAGTTCATCGGCACAGTTTGCCGTTGATCCCGCTGATGGCGGAGGAAAGGGCAAAGCCGCTGCTGGACTGGTATACGGCGGTCTATCCGCGTGCCAAGCGATTCCCGGTGCAGAATGACGTCATCAAGGCGCTGAAAAGGCGTGCCAAATGAGGCGGGAAGCGCAAAGAACGGCATAAATACCTCTGTTTGCAATTGCACCGTTGAATTTATCAAAATGAGTAATCATTCTTGACAAAAAACACATTGTTGTACTATAATAAAGGCAAGTATTGCAGCGACAATACAATAGGAGGTAATGGTTTATGAAAAAGCTGCTGTCTTTCGTTTTGTCCCTGATGATGGTCATGGGCATGGCTTCCTTCGCGGCCGCTGAGGATCGCGTCGGTGCCGATCCTGATCTGGTGGCTGGAAGCACTTTTGTCAAGGGATATTTCAATACGTTCGAGAAGAATCGCTTCCTATCCAGAATGCCTTATAGAAAAAGGCGAATAGAAAAAGTCGTAGTCTATAGGCAAGGCTACGGCTTTTTCTTGATATACGCCTGAATCCTGAATATTGAGATTTTGCTTTCTTCCACACATTAAATGGTGCAGGGTGTTCGCTGTGTCTGCTTATTCTGTCAAATCCAAGTATTCCTGTGGAATAAACCAGATTCTCCCGTCATATACCACGCGCGCCCAAAGCCGTGATGGGTAATCCTCCTGTACATGATCTGTATCCACCACAAGTACCGGTGTGTCTGCGTTTGCGAGGATCACTACATTCGGACTGCCGGGCAATGTACAGCAACGGACAAAATCATGATTGGTCAAGGTCGGCTTGCCGTCTGGCATGGTGATGATTTCATCCGGATGGGTTTGTTCACGCCTGCAACGATGGCAGGTCTTGATCCACAGCATGCGGAAATCATCCCACACCTCGGTGGTATCCTCGCAATCCGGATAGCAGCGCGTGTCTCCGCATACGGTACATACCTGCATATCACCCTTGCGATGGTAATTGTGGCGGGCTTTCTCAAAGCCGGTGCGCATGATCACACCGTGGCAGCGCGGGCAGGTGTATAACTTCATGCCACATTCTACGCGGCTCAGCGGATTGAAATAGTCATGGGATATGTCAGCCATCTCGCGGCTCAATACCTCATCGCAATAACCACAGCCGACAAGCCAATACTCGCAGTAATCCGTGAGCAGGCAATCGGTTTCCGGGTGCTGCTTGCCGGTCGGCACAGCATTCAAACGATCCACGCCGCAGATCTGGCAGGTGTACACGGTGGTCACGGCATCACAGGTTTTCAGCACACCAGTTTCGTCCCATTGATGATCGCATTCCTCAGCGATGGCACAGGAACAGCACAGAAGCATCAGGAGCATCGCTGTCAAAAGCTTATGCATCACAGTTCACGCCTCCTTATTCCAGGTTGAACAGACCATCGCGGAAAGCATTGTACAGATAGTATCGGCCGATTAATGTCTGATGAATCTCCTTGGATTTGCTCACGAAGATGGTGCCTTCATGGGGATCTGCGCTGTACACAAAGGCGTCACTGCTCTTGAGCAGCGAGGAGACCATGGTGCCGACATTATTGGTTGCGTCATCACGAACGCCGCCAACGCCATAGTAGACAAAGAAGCCCTGTTCAGCGGCGTGATGCTCATGGACCGTTGTTTGGATCGCCTGGAGTCCGACCGTATTGCTGAAGGGCATATACCAATAGGCATAGTCGAACAGGTCGATGAAGGAGAACCAGCACACACGGCAGCCATTGGAATACCCGGAGAATGCACGGTGCTTACGGCTGGCAGCAAAGCCTGCTTCATCGGTCGTTTCGGCATAGGTGCGATAGGTGCTTTCCACCAGCGGCATGATCTCTTGCAGCATTTCCTGCTGGAACTGATGCAGATCGAAGGCACGCTGGGCATAATCATAATAGTAGGTGGGACAGACCATGATGAACGGCTTGACAATGCCATACTTGATCATGTTATCCACAGCATTCTTCACGCGCTTTTCGCAGATGAAGCTTTCGGGCGTTTCGTTGGTGCCGTGGTAGAAATAGATGATATCATACCTGGTATCGCCGGATGCATCATAGCCATAAGGCAGATAGACGTTCATCAGCTTATCGTAGGAACCTCCGTAGATCTCCGTCCGGTAAGTTATGGGCACGATGGTGCCGGGCTGGTCACACTCCGCCTCGAAGAACCTGGCATTGTACATACGGTAGTGAGTTTCCTGCCCCTCGACACAGTCGGCGTAGGTGATATATTTCGTGTCTTCGGGCACTTCGGCGTTTTCTGCACAGGCAAAGCCCATCACCAGCAGCAGGGCAAAAAGGATTGCAAACAACTTTTTCATGGTCATCTTCCTTACTTCCAGAGCACATCACAGAAGGCGTTGTACAGGTAATAGCGGCCGATCAGCGTTTGATGGATCTCATTGGACAGGCAGTAATACAGGTTGTTGACGGACGCATCAGTGCCATAGGAGAAGCCGGACGTTTCCATCAAGCCGGAAACAACCGTGGTCACGCCGTCAAAGGCCAGGTCACGCTTGCCGCCGCAGCTTGCATACACATAGGAGGGTTCAGTGAAGGCAGCTGCCTCCAGATCGTTGAGCAGATTGGCGACCATATCCTCTTCCACGGGATTATCCTCGGGATTGGTATAAGCGCCGCTCATGGGCAGGAACCAGTACGCAATATCCTGCAGACGCGTGAACATCTGCCAGGTCATGCGGCCACCGCGGGAATAGCCGCTGATGGCGCGCATGGCGCGGGAGGCGTTCAAACCTTGCTGATCGGTGGTTTCAGCATAGGTGCGATAGGTGCTCTCGACCAGCGGCATGATGTCCTCCCGCAGCTCCGCCGCAAAACCATCAACGCTCAATGTACGGGTCTCGTAATCATAATAGTAGGTAGGGAAAACCATGATGTAAGCGGGCGCAACGCCGTATTCAATCATGTGATCGAGCGTGTTCTTGGCCCGGTCATCAGTGATGAAGCTCTCCTGGGTCTCATTGGTACCATGGAAGAAATACATGACGGGATAATGGGTGTCTGCGTTCTCGTCATAACCGTAGGGCAGATAGACGTTCACATAGTTCTGGCGCTCATCGCCATACTGCGTGGTGGTGTAGTCCAGGCGAACCACTGTGCCGGGATGCTCACAGGGCACTTCGTAGTATGCCTTATCCGGCAGGCGGAAAAGGGTGGGCACGCTGATGACGTCATCGGTGGTGTAGAGTTTCTTGTCGGCAGGAAGGCTGCCCTCCGCAGCGGCAGGTCCGATGGACAGGCAAAGGGCGATCAGCAGAACGATCAGAACGAGGTGTTTCATGGTGGTTGTCCTCCTTATGTACTGGGAATACGCCAAGATGTTCATACAGGTTAAACCTGTCACAGATCATACATGTGCAAGTAGAAAACACAAGACGAATATCGTAAAACGTCGTTTGTCCATCATACTTGGTATTCAATGTGATGCTTACGCAGCTATTGACACCGATTCACTCCATCTATATAATGGTAAGTAACAGAGGCGAAAAGGACAATACAAAGGACGGTGGATGGCATTGTTCAAGGTCTATATCCTGGAGGACGAAGATGTCCATGCCAGGCATTTGATTTCTCTTTTGAACAGCTACCAGTCCAAGCACCCTGGCATACGGTTTGACGTGACGCGGTTTGATGATTCGCTCCGTTTCCTTGAACAGTATCATGGGCACGCCGATCTGATTTTTCTCGATATTCAGATGCCCGGTCCGACCGGCATGGAGGTGGCACAGAAGCTCCGCGAGAACGATCCGGATGTTATGCTGATCTTCACCACGGCTCTGACGCAGTATGCCATTGATGGCTATCATGTGGGGGCGTTCGATTATTTCGTCAAGCCTTTGAATGAAGCCGTATTTCTGATGAAAATGGAACGGATCTGCCGGATCATGTCGCAGCGCCGCCAGTCCGTCACACTGAATGTGAAAACGAAGGAAGGCAGCTTGTGGCGTCTTTTGTCTGATGATGTGCTCTACATTTCCTCCGATATGCACGATATTGTGTTTCGAACGGTCGAAGCTACTTATCGGGCCCGCGGCGTGCTGCGCAACTATGAGGAACTGCTCCGGGATGCCGGGTTTTCCAGGTGCAGCTCCAGTGCACTGGTCAATTTGCGCTATGTGTCCGGCATCAGCAATGACGAGGTCATCGTCGGTCAGGAAAAGCTGACCATCGGCGGCACAAAGCGCAAGAGCTTTCTGTCTGCGCTGGTGTGCTACAATGGGAGGGAACAGGTATGATCCGGATCTTGATCCTTGAATATGATTTGCAGCATGCTGAAGACCTGATAAGCCTGATCAATGAGTACCACCGGGCGCATGCCGGGACCAGTTTTGACGTTGTCCATTACAGTTCCGGCGCCGAGCTGCTCGCAGCCTATCACAGCAATGCCGATCTGATCCTGATGGATATCCAGATGGAGGGTATCAACGGGATCGAAACGGCACGTAAGATCCGAAAGACGGATGAGCAGGCGATCATCATCTTTATCACCTCCATTGCGGGCTACGCAGTGGATGGGTATTCCGTGAATGCTTACGATTATATCCTCAAGCCGCTTGGATATCCCATGTTTGAGGCCAAGCTGGGCAGAGTGCTGAGGCTACTGACAGAACGGAAGAAAGAAACGATCGTCACGATCAACACAAAAACTGAGTTCATTCGCCTGTCGGCAGATAAGATCATGTATATCGAAGTATCCGATCATGATGTGCTGGTCCATACGGAAGAAAAGCTCTATCGACATTGGGGCACATTGGCCGATTATGAAGCCCAGCTGCCTGCAAAGGATTTTGTGCGCTGCAATGCCTGCTATCTGGTCAATCTGCGCTATGTGCGCATGGTGCACGGCAGCACGGTGCTGGTAGGCGATGATGAACTGGCCATCAGCCGCTCCAGACACAAGGATTTTCTGGTTGCTCTGGCAGCCAGCAACGGGAGGGATTGATCCATGCCAAACTGGTATATGGAACTGCGCAGCCCGATCCTGGTGCTTCAAACGCTGGTCGGTACCGCTGTTTTCGGTTATTCGCTTCAGCGTAAAAAGGGCTTTGCTCTGCGCATGGTGCTGAGCAGCCTGTCTGCATTGCTGCTTGCATATCTTTGTCAGCACCTGCTGTTCATTCCAAGGTTTGATACGGCCATTGCGCTTATCTCCCATGCCCTGGTCTCGCTGATCAACTATCTGCTTGCTTTCATGGTGGTCTGGCATTGTGTTGACGAGGATATCTGGACGGTGCTGTTCTTTTCGGTATCCGGCAGCATTGCTTCCGGCATGGGCGGACGCATCAAAACGCTGCTCCGGCTGATCCCGCAGTTCGATGTATGGGCTTCTCATGCCCTGGGTGTGCTGGCATTGGATCTGATCTGCTACGGTGGGCTTTATGCGATCCTGTGCCTGGTGTTCAGGCGCTATACGAGCATGACGGAGGAGAAAGGCGACACACGCTCTAAGGCTATTTTCTCCGCCATTGTGCTGCTGTTCTCGCTGGCCATGAGCTGGATCCCCCAGGATATGGAGACACAGCCGCTTTCCACCATCCTCATTGACAACCTGTTGTCCATTGTGATGATGGGCATGATCTACATCATCCAGTTCAGCGTGATGGAGCGGGCACGAATGAACAGCCATCTCGACACCTTGCGCGAACTGATGTACCAGCAGCGTTCGCAATATGACACCAGCCGCGACACGGCAGAGCTCATCAATGAAAAATACCACGACCTGAAAAAGCTGCTGACCGGTTTTCAAAACGTGGTGCCCCAGAACCAGCTGGATAGGCTGCGCGATTCCATTGCCCGCTATGATATGCAGATGCACACCGGCAACAGCGTGCTGGATGTGGTGCTGACCGAGAGAATGGATATGTGTATGTCCAGGGGTATCGAACTGACCTGTAACCTGAACAATACGGACTTCTCTTTTGTGGAGGAACTGGATCTGTATGCGCTCATCAACAACGCGCTGAGCAACGCAGTCAATGCCGTGATGCAGATCCCTGAGGACGGTGCGCGGTACATCGTGCTGACGGCCAGGGATAAGGGCGGCATGGTCACGATCCATGTGGAAAACCCCTGTGCCGGTGAGGTTCGGTTTGCGGATGGTCTGCCGCAGACAGACGGCGACCCTGCATGGCACGGCTTTGGCATGAAAAGCATGCAGCGCACAGCGGAAAAATACGGCGGCGTCCTTTCCGCCAGGCAGGAAAACGGCTGTTTTTGCCTTGATATCCTGCTGCTTCGCCCGGAAAAATAAAAACATGGCGAAAAACATACAGCTTACGCGGTTTCTCTTGAGAAGAGAGGCCGCCTTTTTGTATAGTATAGCCACAAGCTGACCTGATACGACAGGTCGCAAATAAGAAGGAGGGTATTCCCTATGAAGAAGTTCCTTGCTCTGGTTCTGGCTGCCATGATGGCTCTGTCCCTGGTCGCTTCCGCTTCCGCTGCTACCCGCGTGTATTCCACCTTCAGCACCTACTATGTGGATGAGGTGGGCTGGTACTTCGTGAACGACACCGCCCTGTGGGTGGATGCCGAAGCCGGTACCTACACCCTGATCTACAAGAACGACATCTTCGGTACCATCGATCCCGGCACCAAGGGCATCAAGAACATCGTCTACACCGGCAAGTGCACCGTGGCTCCCGCTGCTGACGGCGAGACCGCTCACCTGGACGTGACCCTGGATACCGTGGATTCCATCCTGTTCGAGCAGCATGAGAAGGCCTTTGGCCGTCAGGAGAACATCAACTACTCCTGCATGCTGGACACCCAGAACTGGGATGACGTGATGGAAGAGATCTACGCCGATGGCTGCGAAGCCTTCCTGGCCAACTACTCCGCCTTCGTGGGCACCACCATCACCGTGGAAGACGTGGCTCTGGACTATGACGACGTGACCCTGGTCAACAAGATCGTGGCTGGCCTGGACGGCGTCAACCTGGACATCCAGTAATTCATTCCGGTTTCACCAGACCTACACAGGCCGCCGTACTTGTTGCGGCGGCCTGTGCTACGTTTAATCGAAGGAGCGTAAGGAACCATGGCTAAGAATACTCAAAAGGTCAAGAAACCCCATGGCAAGCTGGTATGGAAGATCCTGTGCGGACTCTTCGCCTTCCTGTTTGCCTTTATGATGATCGCAGGCCCCATCGCCAACAACTATGCCACCATCATCAACATGGTGCTGGGCATCGAAAGCGGCGTCATTATGGATGATGGCGACGGCAAGCTGCCGGACCGCTTCACCTGCGAATTTGAGGATACCAAGGATCATGAGGCCAATGCTGCTGCTATCGTCGAGCAGATCGTGGCCGAGGGCGCTGTGCTGCTGCTGAACCGCAACAGTGCCCTGCCCCTGACCGGCACTGAAAAGGTGACGCTCATGGGCACCAGCGCTGCCAGCTTTGTGTATGGCGGCGGCGGCTCCGGCGGCATGGATACCTCCAAATTCCCCACGCTGCGCGCTGCGCTGGAGGAGGACGGTTTCACCGTCAACCCCACCATGTGGGACTTCTACGCCACCGGCGCAGGCTCCAAATACCGCAGTGCCATGGCCGGCGGTGCACTGAACAACTGCATTCCCAACAATAAAGAGTTCCTCATCAACGAGGTGCCCATGAATGTCTTCACCGACAATGAGTGGAACAGCGTTGCCTCCTACGGTGATGCGGCGATCATGGTCATTGGCCGCACCGGCAGTGAAGGCAAGGACCTGCCCACCTCCGACGGTGGCGATGTATCCGGCAACTTCCTGGAGCTGAGCCCTGAGGAGCAGGCGATCCTGGCCAAGCTGGCTGATCTGAAGGCCGCGGGTACGATCAAGAAGATCGTGGTGCTGCTGAATGCCTCTAACGCCGTGGAGCTGGACTTCCTGGAGCCTGCCATCTGCGGTAAGGACTACGGCATCGACGCTTGCCTGTGGGTCGGCTGCGTGGGTCAGACCGGTATCAATGCCATTGGTGATCTGCTTAGCGGCAAGGTCAATCCCAGCGGTCGTCTGGTGGATACCTATTGCTATGACAATACCACCTCTCCCGCTGTGCAGAACGTGGGCGTGACTGCCTATACCAATGCCGCGGCACAGGGCCTGAGCTATTCCGGCACCAACAATGAGTATTATGTGGTGTATCAGGAAGGTATCTATGTGGGCTATCGCTACTACGAGACCCGCTATGAGGATACCGTGCTGGGTACTGCCGGTGTGGGTAGCTATGACTATGCTTCCACCGTGGCTTATCCCTTCGGCTATGGCCTGCACTACAGCGATGTGAGCTATGGCGCGCTGGCCATGAAGGATAACGGCAGCAGCCTGACCTTCACCGTGGACGTGACTAACAACGGCGCTGCTGATACCAAGGACTCCGTGCTGATCTACATGCAGAGCCCCTACACCGACTACGACCGCCAGAACGGCATCGAGAAGGCCGCCGTGGAGCTGGTGGGTTACACCAAGGTCAGCGTGCCTGCCGGTCAGACCGTGAAGGCCGAGGTCGTGGTGGACAAGAGCGAGCTGCGCACCTACGATGCCAACGGCAAAAAGACCTACATCGTGGATGCAGGCAACTACTACTTCTCCGTGGGCAATGGCGCGCATGAAGCACTCAACAGCATCCTGATGCTCAAGGCCGATAAGAACGACACTGCCTGGGGCAAGGTCGACTCCAACCGCATCATCGGCGCAGGTGACAAGACCCACGCTGTGCAGTATGTGCAGAAGGCCCAGGACAACACTGCTTATGCCACTGCTGTGACCGGCAAGGCTGTGACCAACCAGCTGGAGCACATCGACCTGAACAAGTATGACGATGACAAGACCAATGACGTGACCTATGTGACCCGCGCCAACTGGGAAGGCACCATGCCCAAGGCAAATATGGACGATGGCAAGTACGCTGCCGCTTTCGTGATGGCTGCCAACGACAAGATGGCTGCCGATCTGAAGGCCATCCCCGGCTCTGACGGACAGGGTACCATGCCTGTGATGGGCAAGGAAGGCACGCTGACCCTGGCGCACTTCATCGGCATCCCGCTGGACGGCAGCATCACCCTGCCCGACGGCAACACCTACACCTGGGACGACCTGATGGATATGGTCACCTTTGACGAAATGGCGAAGCTGATCGGCCAGGCCTATTGCTCCACCACTCCTGTCAAGACCATCAACAAGCCCTCTACCAAGGAATCCGACGGCCCCATGGGCATCACGGCCAAGCTGGTGGGCGGCGCTTCCTCTACCAGCTATACCTCTGAGGATGTGCTGGCCGCTACCTTCAACATTGAGCTGATCGAGCGCATGGGCGCCAGTTTCGGCAACGATTGCCTGAAGAGCAGCCGCAAGGCTGTCAGCGGCGTGTATGCACCCGGCGCCAACACGCACCGTACGCCCTACTCTGGCCGCAACTTCGAGTATTACTCCGAGGATCCCTTCGTGGCAGGCAAGACCTGCGCCGCTGAGATCCGCGGTCTGAACAGCAAGGGCGTGTACGCCTTCATGAAGCACTTTGCCCTGAACGACCAGGAGACGGGCCGCGACGGTATCGCCGTGTGGTGCAACGAGCAGGCTGCCCGCGAGATCTATCTCCAGGCCTTTGAATATCCTGTGGAGGAAGCCGATTTTGCCTGCGTCATGACCTCCTTCAACCGCATCGGTACTGTGTGGGCAGGCGCAGACTACAACCTGCTGACCAACATCCTCCGCGGCGAGTGGGGCATGAAGGGCTGCGTGCAGACCGACTTTGCCAACAACAACAATTATATGGATGTGATCCAGGGCCTGATGGCCGGCGGCGATATGTGGCTGTGCAACGACGCTGCCAAGTGGACGCCCCTGCTGGAGGCCAAAAAGGATGATCCCAAGGTTGTGAGCGCTATGCGTGAAGCTACGAAACACATCCTGTATACCGTAGCCAACAGCAATGCCATGAACGGCATGGGCTATAACACCACGGTGGTCGAGGTGCGCGGCTGGTGGCAGGATGCCATCGTCTATGCTCAGATGGGCACCGGCGTGCTGGCTGTGCTGTTCCTGATCATTTCTATCCTGAGTGGCGTGAAAGCCCGCAAAAAGGCCAAGGCCAACTAAATTCACTCCATAACAAAGGAGCTCCCGGTGCGTTCTGAACGCTTTCCCTCCTCTCTGGGAGCTCCTGCCAGGCTGATCGTCAGCCTTGAGCGTGATGCATAGCGCAAGTGCATCACGCTCTTTTCATACCTGTGTAGAAGTACGACGCAGAATCTACCGGTTACGCGGTTTGTATTGAGCTGGGCTGGTTGTTTTTGTATATTATAGCCACAAGCCGGCCTGATACAACAGGCCTGATGAGAAGGAGGAACCTATCCATGAAAAAGCTCGTTGCATTGATCCTGACCGCCATGATGGCGCTGAGCATCGTCAGTGCCATGGCCGATGGCCGTACCGCTCCTGCGGACAAGAAGATCATCACCGATGACGCTTCCGGTCTGACCACCAGCTTCCGCAAGTATGACCAGAAGTTCTGGGATGCCGAGTCCGAGCAGCCCGGCACCGTGGTCAAGATGGAATACACCACCGATGTCTACGGCGGCACGGTCTCCAACTGGCTGAACGTCTACCTGCCCTATGGTTATGACGACAGCAAGCAGTACAACGTCATCTATTTCTTCCACGGCACCAACGAGACGCCCGATTCCTTCATCGAAGATGCCCGCGTGAAGAACTGCCTGGACAACATGATCGAAATGGGCGTGGCCGATCCCTTCATCATGGTGTTCCCGACCTACTACTATGAGTATGAGACCCGCACCAATGACAAGGTGCTCTTTGCCGAGGAAATGCGCAAGGACATCATGCCTCTGGTGGAAGGCACCTACAGCACCTATGCGGCCACCACGGACACCGAGGGCCTCGTTGCCTCCCGTGACCACCGCGCCATCGGCGGCTACAGCCAGGGCAGCTCTGCCACGACTACGGTCATGAAGTATCTGCTGGACACCACCCGCTGGTGGATCCCTATGTCCGGCCCCCGCGATGCTGCCGATATGAAGGCCGGCATCCAGGCTCAGGAGCCCTATGATTTCTTCGTGTACATCGGCTGCGGCGGCAAGCGTGATATTGCGTATGACAGCGTTATTTCCTTCCTTCAAGGCGCAGCGCAGGATGATTTCTGGTCGTTCGGTACCGATATGCATCAGAATAATCTGTACGCCACCATTTCCGCCGAGGTCCACCAGACGCTGCTGGGCCGCTTCTATTTCTTCAATGCTTTCTGTGATGGTTTCCTGAAGTAAGGAGGGCACGCGTATGAAAAAGCTGCTGACTCTTCTGTTGGCATTTGCCATGCTGCTGGGTACTGCCTGTGCCGAAACCGTTGTGCAGGTCAATACCGAGCTTGAAGGCCATGAGACCCAGTACCGCCTCTATGACCGCGAAGTGTATGAGGCCCCCTGTGAGCATCCCGGCCAGGTGGTCAAGGTCAAGTATGAAAGCCACATGTATGGCGAGAAGACCTACAAGCGCTATGTGAACGTGTACCTGCCCTACGGCTATGACGAAAACGGTACCGAGCGCTATCCCGTCATCTACTTCTTCCACGGCAACGGCTGCGACCAGACCACGCTGATCGGCAATCCCTACACCGTGAATGCCTTCGACCACATGATTGAAAACGGCGAAATGCCCGCCTCCATCATCGTGGCGCCCACCTATTTCTACGACGTGCGCAAGAACCTGGTGGACGAGGCTGGCTTCATCCGCGAAATGCGCGAGGAGATCATGCCGCTGGTGGAGGGTACCTACCGCACCTATGCGGAGACAGCCGACGAGGCCGGCTTCACCGCCAGCCGCAATATGCGCGCCATCTGCGGCTTCTCCCGCGGCTGCTATATGACCTGGACGCTGATGCCCGCGATGGTGGACTACGCCCGCACCTTCCTGCCCTTCAGCTATTTTGTGCTGGATGATGCCGTGCCTGCGATCAATCAGGTCATGGCCGGTCCCTATGCCGGGGATGTGTTCATCTATACCTGCAGCGGCGGCCCGGAGGACAGCGCAGCCTATACCGGCGGCATCCAGCTGGCCAAGGCGATGCTCAAGGACGAGCACATCAGCTTCGGCAGCAGCTTTGCGGAGAACAACTATTTCTATCTCGCTTCCGATAATCCCCACCAGGATCTGTGCTCTCGCTACTATCTGTACAATGCTTTCCTTGACGGACTGTTCAAGTAAAAGGAGATATGAACATGAAAAAGATCGTTGCATTCCTGTTGGCCGTGTCCATGCTTTTGACCATGACGGCTGCACTGGCTGACGGCCGCACCGCCCCTGCCGATAAGAAGCTGATCGAGACCGATGACGTGATCGGTGCACACACCCAATTCCGCAAGTATGACAACAAGTTCTGGGACGCCGCATCCGAGCAGCCCGGCACCGTGGTGAAGATGGAATACACCACCGATGTGTATGGCGATACCGTGACCAACTGGATGAACATCTACCTGCCCTACGGCTATGACGAGAGCAAGCAGTATGACATCATCTACTTCTTCCACGGCACCAACGAGACGCCCGATTCCTTCATCGAGGATGCCCGCGCCAGAAACTGCCTGGACAACATGATCGAGACCGGCGTGGCCAATCCCTTCATCATGGTCTTCCCGACCTACTATTACAACTACGCCGAGCGAGCCACCGACAAGGACCTCTTTGCCGAGGAGCTGCGCCGCGACATCATGCCCCTGGTGGAAAGCACCTATTCCACCTATGCGCCGACCGCCGACACCGAGGGCTTCATCGCCAGCCGCGATCACCGCGCCATGTCCGGCTACAGCCAGGGCTCCTGGGCCTGCTGGGTCGCGATGAATCATCTGCTGGACACCGCCCGCTGGTGGCTGCCGCTGTCCGCCGCGACCAATGTGGAGGAGCTGAAGGCCGGTATCCAGGCCCAGGGCGACTATGACTGGTTTGTGTACTATGGCGTGGGCGGCCCCCGCGACATGATGTATGACAGCACCGTGGCCATGTTCCAGCAGATCACTGCCGACGATTTCTTCTCCTTCGGCAACGACCTGCATGCCAACAACATCTACTGCACCATCTCCGCTGAGGTGCATCAGACGCTGATCGGCCGCTTCTATCTGTACAATGCCTTCTGCGACGGCCTGATGAAGTGATGCTGAACATCCGATAGCCTATCAAGGGCGTGTCACCGGCTTATACCGGCGGCATGCCCTTTGTATATACCAGGAGAATAGTGGCATTGGAACAATTGATGCATCCATGTCGATCCCTTTGGAGCGCTGCATATTCAGCTTGTCGGCTACCCTCCGGTTCACCGTTGACCAGACAATGTCCGATCACGATAAAAAAACGACCTGTTACGCGGTTGACATTGCGTGCAGGCTTGAATTTTTGTATGTTATAGCCATGAGCTGACCTGAAACGACAGGAAGAGCACAAAGGAGGACCACGCCCATGAAGAAGCTCCCCGCTTTATTTCTGGCCTCTGTCATCATGCTGATCTTTGCCGCAGCACTGGCCGATGGCCCCGTTGATCCCGCGCTGCTGGACCGTTCCGACATGCTGGGTTATCCTACGCATTATCTGATGTACGATCGTGATTACTACGAAGCCGAGTGCGACCAGCCCGGCACTATCGTTCAGATGAAGTACACCAGCAGCGTATATGGTGAAAAGACCTACAAGCGTACCATCAATGTGTATCTGCCCTATGGCTATGATGAGAATGGCACGGAGCGCTATCCTGTCATCTACTTCTTCCATGGCCGTGGCTGCAATCAGGATACACTGCTGATGAATCCGCAGACCAAGAACGCCTTCGACAACATGATCAAGGATGGCGTCATCCGTCCGTTCATCATGGTCACGCCGACCTATTATTATGATGTGCGCAAGAACCTGATGGATCTTGACCTGTTTGCGGTGGAGATGCGCACTGAAATGATGCCGCTGGTGGAAGCTACCTACCGCACCTATGCCGAAACGCCGGATGAAGCAGGCTTCATTACCAGCCGTAATATGCGCGCCATTTCCGGCTATAGTCTGGGCAGCATGAACACCTGGTACCTCATCGATCTGATGGCCGATGTCAGCAGCACCTTCCTGCCCTTCGCCGCGCCTGCCATGGAGCTGGACAAGCTGGAAGCCTTCCTGGACAGCGACAGCCCCTATGCGCATGATTTGTTCATCTATTACGGAATGGGCGGCGCGGAGGATACCACCACCGGCGATATGTGCATGGACATGGCGAAGAAGCTGCCCGCTGACGGGCATTTCTCCATCGGTCTGGACCGCTCGGTGAATAACATCTTTGTCTGTCTGAGCGACAATATCCATCAGGACTTGACGTCCCGGTATTACTATTACAACGCATTTGTGGACGGCGTGTTGTTCCAATAAGCCGTTCTCAAAATAAAGAGAGGAGATATCCCCATGAAAAAGATCGTTGCCCTGTTCCTTGCCCTGGCCATGGTGCTGTCCATGACCACTGCCCTGGCCGGCCGTACTGCACCGGAAGACAAGAAGATCATCACCAACAATGACTTTGGCGCCGAGACCTTCTTCAAGAAGTACGATGCCAAATTCTACGATGCAGCCTCCGAAGAACCCGGCGAGATCGTGAAGGTGGAATACACCACCACGGCCTACGGTGCTGAATTGACCAACTTTGTCAATGTATACGTGCCCTACGGCTATGATGCCAGCAAGCAGTACAACATCATCTACTTCCTGCACGGCACCAACGAGCTTCAGGACGCTTTCATCGGCGATGAGCGAGCCAAGAATGCCATCGACAACATCATCGAGGCCGGTATCACCGATCCCTTCCTGATGGTGTTCCCGACCTATTACTACGATTACGAGAATCGTGCCATCGACATTCCCGCCTTCCGCACCGAGCTGGTGGAATCCATCATGCCCGCCGTGGAGAGTCAGTTCTCCACCTATGCCGCCAGCACCGATCGCGAAGGCCTGGCTGCTTCCCGTGAGCATCGTGCCATCTCCGGCTACAGCCGCGGCTCCTACGCCACCTGGCACATGATGAATGGTCTGCTGGACACCGCCAAGTGGTGGCTGCCCATGTCCGCCGCCATCTCCGGCGAAGCAGAGATGGAAGTGCCCGGCCCCTCCTATGCCGATCAGGTGGCCTGGCTGACCGGTGCCATCGACAGCCAGCCCGGCTATGACTACTTCATCATCCTGGGCTGCGGCGGCGGTCGTGACATGATGTATGAGTTTGTGACCAACCTTTTTGCTGAAATGCTGAAGGACGATCACTTCTCCTACGGCAATGATCCTGCCGTCAACAACCTGTTCTTCAACATGAGCGCCGAGGTGCATCAGACGCTGATGGCCCGTTACTATTTCTACAACGCCTTTGACATCATGTTCAAGTAATGCACCAGGGGCGTGTCTCCGGCAAACAGCGGAAGGCACGCCCTTTCATCATTGGAAAAGAAGGATGGATTGCCATGAAGAAGATTCTTTCTTTGATCCTGACCCTGACGCTGACTGTGTTTTCTATGACTGGGGCTCTGGCTGCTGCCTGTGTGGATGTGACTGTTTCTGCTGAAATGACCGATGACCTGCGCGAATTGCTGGGCGATTCGGCTGATTTGATGGATATGCTGCTGCAAGTGCTGGCACAGGCGCAGCTGCACATCGAATATGCCAATCTGGAAAACGGCGGATATGCTGCCGGTTCTCTGACGCTGAACGATGTAGCGCTGACCTGCGAGACCCTAACCAATGGCGAACAGGTGACCATCGTGACCAATCTGCTGCCGGAAAAGAAGCTGCTGGCCGCCATGAACAGCTTCGGCTTCTCTGCTGCCGAGCTGGAAACTGCTATGACCGAGCTGATGCCCGTGGTGATGGAGTGCGCAGGTCTGCTGGGCATGAGCCAGGAGAAGGTCACCGTGCAGGAACTGAACGCTGAACTGGACGCTGTGGTCATCACTGCAAATGCGGACACTGTGCAGGACATCATCGGCAAGCTGCAAAGTATCAACTCTGCCAACGCCCTGGTGCAGGCCGTGAGCGAAGCTGCCGGTATGCTGAGCAATATCAGCGCCGACGTGAAGCTGACCCTGGCCATGGATGAAACCGGCATGCCCGTCTATGCCAAGGCTGAAGCCGTCAAAGCAGACAGCACCGCTGCACTGACCATTTACACCAAGCCCGAAAACGATGGCCGTACACTGGTAAAGATCTCCGGCGTAGGCTTTGACTTTGCCCGCCTGAACACCTCCATCCGCTTTGGCCTGACCGAGGATGAGCTGAACTTCGAGCTGGACGTGAGCATCATGGAAGCCAATGGCGAGTTCGATCTGCTGTGGTTCGACATTACTGCCGAAAAGCAGGACGACGGCCTGTCTCTGAGCGGTATGCTCCAGACCACCACCACCGAAACCGAGATGACCTATGAATACACCGGTACGATGACCAAGGCTGAAAGCAACGCGATTCACACCAAACTGGAGATCCTGGTCTCCAAGGATTCGGACGAGCTGGCGAACGTGCAGGTGATGGCTGATGCGTCTGAAAACAGCACGCCTGTGGATCTGTCTGCCTGGGAAAGCTATGCTGTCATTGAGGCCGCAGACACCGGGACGCTGATCGATGAACTCTCTCAAGGTGCCGTGCAGCTGGTCGTTGAGCTGATCCAGCAACTGCCTGAAGACGTACAAAGCGTGCTGCTGGGAGCATAAGATTGACATAACCAACATAAGCAGGGGCCGTTCCAGTTGAACTGGCATAGCCCCTGCTTTTTTATTATAATACTATTGGACATCTAAACGGCAATCATCTACTTGCATCTTTTCCGCCCTGGCGTTGCTTCGTTCCGGTCAACGTACCTCCAGTACGTCTTCCTCCACTCAGCTTAGCCAGAACGAAAAATCTGCGGCGCATCTGACTGCCTTTTTAGAAGTCCAATAGTATAATACCTCTTTTGCTGCTCGTTTTTATTTGAGAAAAGTATTAATTTCCGGCCAGGTTCAGCAGCAGGATATCCAGCTGGAATTTGCCCTGCTGATGGCTGGCAGAGAGGGCGCCGCCGTACTTTTCAGCTGTGCGCTCCATGCTCTTCATACCAAAACCGTGCCAGTCGCGATCACCCTGGGTCTGTGGCAGACCATCCACAAACTCCAGCTTGTCGGCGCAGGGGTTCTCCATATGGATGGTCACCATGTTGTTCTCCTGGCTGACCGTCAGCACGATGTATTTTGCCTGCTGCTCGGGCAGGGCACTCACTGCATTGATGGCGTTGCTCAGTGCGTTGTTGAACATGGTGTACAGGTCCATGTTTTCCATGAAGCTGAAATCCGTACGGCCCAGGTTGCAGGTCATGGTGATGCCGCGCTGAAGGCACAGGTCCATCTTTTCCGTCAGCACCACGTCCAGCACCTCAAAGCCGGTCCGGACGCGCACATCATAGCGGTCGATGGAGGCTTTCAGGCGGTTCAGCTCGTCCTCCGGCACCACATTCTGAATGCTGCCGATCAGGTTTTTCAGGTCATGATACTTCTCATTGATCAGCTGCACGCTTTCGCGGCTCGTTTCGTATTGGACATGCTGTTCGTGCATCAGCTCGCGCATGGTCTCCATGCTGCGGGTCAGGCGGTCGCGATCCATCACGTTGAACTGTACCGTGAAGATCATGACCTGGATGAGCAGCGCATAGATGTTGGTCATGATGACATAGATCTGGCTCTGGCCGCCGGTATAATCACGGGTGAGCCATGTCGTGCCCAGGTAGAAGAACATGACTGCCGTGGAGAAGATCGCCTTGTTCTTGTTGCCGATCAGCTCTTCACGCTCCCGGGTAAACGGGCGGAACACAACGAACGCCAGCGCATACACCCCGCCATAGCACAGCGCATCCAGCAGCAGAATGCCAAGATCGTGATAGGCCAGGGTGTTCATGAACGGGATCAGCTTCACCAGTGTTTTGACACAGCCTGCCGCGCCTTGGGCTGCCACACCTGCCGTTGTCATAAACAGCACAGTCCATTTGGATTCATCCAGGCAGAAGGCGCAGATGTGCCAGATCAGGATATAATTGATGATGGATACCGCAGCCTGCGTCAGGATCGCTGCCACAGTGATGCCTGTGTGATACAGATTGCTCTGAATCAGATACGCAAGCAGCATCGCAACGGTCAGGGACAGGGGCAAACGCCAGGCAAAGCCCTTCCTTCGCTGAAGCGAATAGCTGAATACGGCAATGCTCCATACGGATTGCAGGATCATCATGGGACTTCGCCATTGCTGATACCATAGCGGCATTACTGACTACCTCCCTTGTATTTGGCAAAAGCCATCAAAAAGTCCTTTCGGCGGGAACGGCTGATGGCCAGCCTGTCTGTGCCGACAGTCACATCATCGCCGGTGATACAGGACACATGCTTCATATTGACCAGATAGCAGGTGTTGCAGCGCATGAAATGCAGGGCTGTCAGCTTTTGCTCATATTCCTTCAGGCTGCCCCAATGGCGATAGGTCTGCTGCGGTGTGTGGATCAGAATATCGTGATTATCCACCTCGATATAGGTGACCTGGTTCACGGGGATACGCCGCGTTTCGGTCTTGGTGCTGACGTCGATCCATTCTTCGTCGTGGCTGTAGTTCAGCACGCGGAGGGCGCGCGTCAGTTTAGCCTCGAACATTTCAGGCTTCAGCGGCTTGAGGATGTAATCGAAAGCCTGCACCTCATAACCTTCGATGGCATACTGCGCCAGTGCTGTGGTGAAGATCAGCATCACCTTGGGATCGATCGCGCGGATGCGGTGAGCAGCGCTCATGCCGTCCATCTCGGGCATTTGGATATCCAGGAAGATGATGTCTGCATCGCAGACGTATTCACGCAGGAATTTCAATGGATTCTGATATTGCCTGATCTCAAACACGCAATCGGGATGCGCCTTTTGATGAGCCAGCAACAAATTTTCCAATTTACGAGCATGGTCTGCCTGGTCCTCCAGGATGATGACCCTCGGCATATGACCACCCCTTTCTCTGTCAACAATTACCTGATGCATCCATTTTATGGTTAATACTGGCAATTGTCAATTGGTTTGCTCCTGTTCCAATACTTTTTCATAAAAAGCGGCCCCCGGAAGCCTGTATCGCGCTCATGTTCCGGGGGCCCTGGATGTCAGTAGGGATTAAGCAGCCTTAGCCTTTTTCCTGGCGTTTACGCTGCTCAGGATGGAGATCGCCAGGAACAGCACAGCAGCAGCGGCAGTACCGTACTGACCATACTTGATCCAGTTCTCCCAGGGAGCCTTGATCTCGATCGCGGTCACCTTGACGGCAGAACCAGCGGCATAGTCGTTCATGGCGTTGGAATTGGCCACCGTGTACAGAATACGCCTGGTAGCCTGCCGCATGGCCGTCACGACCTGGGGATCATTCTCATAGTTCATCAGCTTGGCGACCCACTTGCTGTCATCGTTGCAGTCCCAGGCGTCGCCGCCGGCCAGCACGCCCTGCACCACGTCCATGTAATTGTTGTTGTTGGAGAAGTCGGTGATGGCGAAACCGGCCATGTTCCATTCGTTGTGCAGGATGTTGGTCATCAGGTTGTAGTCGCCGCCAGCCCACACAGCGCCCATGCGGTTGAAGGAGGTCATGACGCAATAAGCGTTGGCTTCGGTGATCGGATACTCGAAGGCCTGCAGGTAGATCTCACGGGCAGCCTGCTCGTTGGTCCAGATGCAGATACCGTCGCGGCCGGTCTCCTGGTCGTTCAGGGCGAAGTGCTTGATGTACACATACACGCCCTTGCTCTGGATGCCGCGGGTCTCGGCAGCGCAGATCTTGCCGCTGATGAAGGGGTCTTCGGAATAGTACTCGAAGTTGCGGCCGGAGTAGGGAGTGCGGTGGATGTTGGCGCCGGGGCCGTAGATGCCGCTGTACTCCTTACGGTTAGCCATCAGGCAGTCATTGCCAATGGAAGCGCCCAGGCGGAAGATGATCTCGTCATCGAAGCAGGAGGCCATCATATCCTCGGAGGTGTAGGCCGTGGAGGCAGCGCCGCCGGTCAGCTTGGCCGTGATGCCCTGGGGGCCGTTTTCGTCCTTGGTAGAGGGCTTGCCCACGCTCTTGACAGGGGCAGTGCAGTGATAGGTGTTGCCGATCAGGTTGGCCATTTCCTTGAAGGTCACCTGATCCAGCAGGTCGTTCCAGGTCTTGCTCTCACCGTTCACCACAGCCATGCCGTCCTGGGGAATACCGATGAAGCTCGCCAGCTGCAGGTCGCCTTCCTTGCCGACGGTGGGCATGGTGCCCTTGCCTTCGCTGTCGATGATGGTCTTCAGCTGCTTCACGATGGCGTCGTTGGCAGCCAGCTGCACGGCGGCCTTGTAGGCGTTGCCGCTCATGTCAGCCTTGGGCATGGTGCCAGCCCAGTCAGAACGGCTCACATACACCACGTCGTTGGTCTTGTCGTCATCGACCTTGTTCAGGTCGGCGTGATCCAGCTGATTGGTGATGGCATAGCCGGTGGCGGAAGTGGCAAACACTTCGTTGTCCTGCTTGGCCACATTGTACTGTACGGCCAGGGCAGCGTCGCCGGTACCGACCAGCTTGGCAGTGTCAACAGTGCCGTTCAGGGTATCCTTCTTGTCAGCCTTGAGCATCAGGATGTTGTTCAGGGCGTTATGCGCGCCATTGCCCACGGAGAAGTAGTAGTTGCCTGCGTCCAGAATGTAGGTCTTCTGGCCGTTGGCGTCATAGGTGCGCAGCTCGGTCTTGGGTACGGTGACAGTAGCGGTCACGCTGCCATTGGCAGGCACATCGACCTTGGTATAGCCCACCAGCTCCACAGCGGCCTTCTCCACGCCGTTCTGCTTGTCGTAGTCGGTATAGGGACTCTGCATATAGATCAGCACGGCGTCACGGGCAGGAATAGCGGAAGCATTGGTCACGTCCACGGTGAACACCAGGTTGTCACCCTGCTCGGTCATGGCCAGCTTGCTGTAGCTCAGGTCGGCGTAGCTCAGACCATAGCCGAAGGGGAAGGCCACGGTCTTGGCGTAGTCATAATCGCCGACCTTGGCGTTGCCCAGTACGGCATCCTCATAGCGGGTCTCGTAATAACGATAGCCCACGTAGATGCCTTCCTGGTACACAGCGTAGTATTCGTCGTTGGTGCCCTTGAAGGCCAAACCCTTGTCAGCAGCGTTGGTGTAGCTGGTGACATAGGCGTTCTGAATGGCAGGAGAAGTGGTGTTGTCGTAGCAATAGGTGTCCACCAGACGGCCGCTGAAATTCTTCTTACCGCACAGCAGATCGCCGATCACGTTGATACCGCTTTGACCAACGCCGCCGACCCACACACAGGCGTCAATGGCATAGTCCTTGCCGCACACATCGGGGTTCAGCACGTCCAGCTCGACCGCATTGGAGGTGTTCAGCAGCAGCACGATCTTGCTCAGCTTGCCTTCGGCCTTCAGGTCGGCCAGCTTGGCCAGGATGTCCTTCTCCTCCTGGGAGATGGACAGGGTGTTGCCGTTGGCATCAGAAGCGCCGCGCACGGCCAGGTCCTTGCCTTCGCCGCACACGCGGCCGATGACCATGATGGCAGCGTCGCCGTAGGAAGCAACGGAGTCCCATTCAACAGCGGTGAAAGCGCTCTGAGGCACTTCATTCACGGCAAACTCGCTGTTCACGAAGATGTAGTTGTTCAGGGAGCCGCCGGGCTCTTTCCAACCATACTTGCTGCCTGCGCCGGTGGTGTAGAAGTCCCACATGGTGGGGTTCACCTTGAAGCCGTCAGCAGTCAGGGCATCCTTCAGGTTGGTGGCCTTGGAGGCATCCATGCCGCCGGAGCCAGTGCCGCCATACACGAAGTTGGCGCTGCGGTTACCCATCAGGGTCACGGATGCGCCTTCCTTCAGAGGCAGGGCATTGTCCTTGTTCATCAGCAGCACAGCGCCGCTCGCCACCACGTCCTCGACGATGGCTTCGGCAGCGGCCTGCTGATTGGCAGCAGCTTCCTTCTTGTCCTGACCATAGAAGTCATGCTTGAAGCGGGGCTCGACCGTTTCGCCCTCGGCAGGCTGGTTCTCCGCGCCTTCGGGGATCTCGATGATGGTCTGATAGCGCTCGTGGCCCAGGTACATGTCAATGATGCGCTTGTAGTTCATCATGATGGGCTCGGCGATGATGGTGGCTGCAAACAGCACCGCGCACAGGCCGCAGAGGATCTTCCACACCAGCTTGCCGTGAGGCTTCTTCGCCTTGGCAGGCTTGTTCGTGTTCTTTGCCATGATTCATTCTCCTTAACATGTAAAACAGGCCGCCGCACTTTTGCTGCACGGCGGCCTGTCAAGGTCATAAAATGTTGATTACTGGATGTCCAGGTTGACGCCGTCCAGACCGGCAACGATCTTGTTGGACAGGGTCACGTCGTCATAGTCCAGGGCCACATCCTCAACGGTGATGGTGGTGCCCACGAAAGCGGAGTAGTTCTCCAGGAAGGCTTCGCAGCCGTCGCTGTAGATATCGTCCATCACGTCGTCCCAGTTGGCGGTATCCAGCACGCAGGCGAAGTTGATGTTCTCCTGACGGCCCCAGGCCTTCTCATGCTGCTCGAACAGGATGGAGTCCACGGTGTCCAGGGTCACGTCCAGGTGAGCGGTCTCGCCGTCAGCGGAAGGAGCCACAGTGCAGGTGCCGGTGTACACGATGTTCTTGATGCCCTTGATGCCGGGGTCGGTGGTGCCGAAAATGTCGCTCTTGTAGATCAGGGCATAGGTACCGGCTTCAGCGTCCAGCAGCAGGGTGGTGTCGTTCACGAAGTACCAGCCCACAGCATCCACCAGGTAGGAGCCGAAGGTGGAGTAAACGCGGGTAGCGGCGGAAGCAGCGCTGACCATGGACAGAGCCATCATGGCAGCCAGAACCAGAGCAAGGAACTTCTTCATGGGAAATCCTCCTTATTTTTTCGGCCTGTCATTTCAGGTCGATTTGTTGTGTCTATCCTACAAAAGAATTGCTTGCTTCACAATGCGAATATCGTATCTGGTAGTTTTCATATCGTAATCGGAAATTACACCTCGGAACCGGCAAATGTACCATGTAGTAAATGAGAACTCTATATTCCTACCTAAAAATCCCAATCACGATAATAGATATAGCTGTCGTTCTGATTTGATAGCATTTTGCCATCACAAATGCGAGAAATCTGCTATCAGAGTGATAGCTTGTGCTTGCAAAATGATAGCAGACTCTCTGTTGGTTTAGCCGCCGATGAAGTCCCAATCCAGGCCGCTGTACCCCTGCTCGTCATCATCAACTTGGGCAGTCATGGCTGCCATCGGTTTACAGGCATAGGCTGAACGGCAATAGGCTGGACAGGAGTAGGTTCCTGTGCCAGGGTGCTCGTCACAGTTTCCCTGGACAGAGCAGCAATACAATCGGCAACGGCACTGGGCAACATCTGCTTGACAGCAGATACAACATGCTCCGTCACCTGCTGTACCAGATTTTCTATCGTTCATCCCTGGACAATTGTCCAAGGATGAATGCGTAGAATCAGTTACTCTCGTTCCTCTGAACGAATAGCAGTATGATCCTTGACAGCCACACGTTTCGTTTCTCTACAGATAATATCCTCTGTGATTTTCACAGCGTGATTCATGGTCGTCTGTTCAAACAGATTACCATAAGTGTCGTGCATCTTTTGCAGCATAGCATCGCGCTGTGCCTGTCGGATTGCATCGCGTTCCGTGTCAACAGCAGAAACATTGTCCGGCGCAATCCTGTTCATCAGCTTCATATGCCGCGCCATCTGTTCATCATGCTGGCCGTCCAGCACATGCGCTCGATGCTCTGCCTGCGCAATGC